>Ga0265780_10001288_pt1 | contig 35962 bp, 41 predicted proteins | sample P1T30metagenome_FD_192432 | JGI IMG/M metagenome (GOLD analysis project Ga0265780, IMG submission 192432) | Plant litter microbial communities from East Loma Ridge, Irvine, California - P1 T30 | ecosystem: Environmental > Terrestrial > Plant litter > Unclassified | place: USA: California...
TTTCAGGGGTACCAGGAATGTTCTGTTTTAAGAATGCTTGTCGTTGTGCGTGCTCATCACGATGCGGTCGGTGTAGGCAATCGCCATGGCCGAAAGCAGGAACGCGAAGTGGATCAGGGTCGCAAAACTGCTGTTCGCTCCTATGGGAGCGGCCAGTTTCAACCCGGCATTTTACACCTCGCAGCGCATGGGGTCATCAAGCGACTACGTTCCCAAAGGTTGCCAAACCCGTCCGCATTTTTCCATTTAGGCTGCTTCGACGCTTACGGCGACTGTCACTCTATTGTTGACCTCTGGCAACCACGAATACATCCTCCGCGACCTCAGTAGTACTGTTTTTTTACGCTCATGTACAAATTTTTTTTGTACATGGTTTGTACATGAAAAGTGCTGCTTCAACCTCTGGAGGACGTACATGGCACTGCATCAACGTAAGGGAATCTGGTACTGGCGCAAGATGATCGACGGCGTGACGTTGAACCGTTCGACACAAACAGCAGACAAAAAGCTTGCCGAGAAATTGGTCAAGAAATGGGAACATGACGCTGTCCAGACGATCAAATACGACGGCGAGCGTCCAGTAACGCTGCACGAGGCAATCGATAGCTTCCTAGAGCAACGCAAACACATGGCCAGTTACCCGTCGGCTAGTCTTCACATGCAGCACTGGAAGAACGCGCTGCCTAATGAAAAGATGAAGGCGCTGCAGAAGCACCAGGTTCAAGTAGTAGTCACCAAGCGGCTAGCGGAAGGGGCCGGGCAGAACACTATTTCGGTGTTCGTCACGTACTGGAACGCGCTAATCAATCACTGCAAGGCGAACAAGCTAACGCCGGGTCCAAGCTTGGACCGGGTTCAGCCGAAGCGCACGCGGTTCCGCACGATCAACGAACAAGAGGAAGCCGCGATGCTTGCGGCGACGTGTCCGAACGCTAAGTACCCAGGTAAGAACCCGGTCAACGATGCGCGCAAGCAGGATAACCAAGACGTTCTGGTGTGCTTGCTGCACTTGGGCGCACGTATTAGCGAAGCGCACAACCTACGCTGGTCAGATGTGGATTTTGCGAACAGTACGATCTTCGTGCGTCGGCTTAAAAACGGGGATGACACGCTGCTTATGATCACGAAGGCACTGCGCGTTGTTCTGGATCGCCGCTATGCGGCCAAGATCGACAACTGGGTTTTTCCTACAAAGTCAGGCGACGGCAAAGCTAACGCCAACTGGGTGAAGGATGTCGTCGAACGCGCCGGTATTGACTTGGGTGCTGGGAAGGTCACCAGCCACACCTTCAGGCATTCGGCTGCAACCCGGCTTTTACGCGCCGGTATGGACATTCGTAAGGTGCAGCACTTCCTCGGTCACAAGTCGATCCAGAGTACTTTAGTGTACTTACACGCGATCCCGGGCGAAGTTGCAGCGCAAGCAATGTCAGTGTTTGACGCCGACTAAATACTTGCACGGGTGGTCATGTTCCCGTTCCTTCAGTTGTGCAAAAGCCCTTGACGATCTATTTCGTTAGGGGCTTTTTGTTGGACAGGTTCGCTTGAACACTATCCTGACCGCGTAAAACGGCTGCTCTCGCCCAAAAGTGCGCGAATCCAACAAACTATTCAGAAAATTAAAATTATTTAACGTGCTGCGATGCAGCATTCCGTGCCAAAAAAGAGAAAAAATAGCAGCAAGTAGTTGATTAGTAAAATTTAGAGAAATGGCGCAATGCACCACGACCGTGAAACGAGTCTGATCAAAAGGTAGGCTTGCCGCATTTCGCTAAAAATTGCCTCGTGCAGTGATAAAAAGAACTATTTGTCCATTTAAATTAAAAAGTAAGGCACTAAATAGCGCAATCAGGTTTTTTTTGGGCACTTTGACGCTGCAAAAAACGCTGGTAACCTAAGTGTAAGCAATGGCCGTTGCAGAAAAAATAATCCTCTGACTAAGAAAGCGACACCATGAACAACACCGAATTGCCCGTACCAACCACCACTGCTTCAGCGACCAATTTTACCTACGTAGCCGAGCAGTACACCCGAGCGGCACAAACCTTCACTGATAGCTTTGAAAGCGCCGCAAATTCAGAAAACGCAAGCGCCGAATACGAAGCGGCTAAGGAACTGATTAGCTCCATCGATGCCTTGAAAACAGCAGTCAGAGCCCGCATTGCGTCCATCCAACAGAGCGCTAAAGACCAGGCAATGCTGGCGGAACTCAAGCGGATGATTGAGAACGGTGCTGGGATGGATGAGATCAACGCAAAGATGACCCAACATCGTCCAGTCAGTAAGAAGCGCACGGCAAACAGCTCGAGCCGTTCCCAGTATCCCAAGGCACCGAAAGTCTTTGTGTTCCTCGCATCGCCGGAGCACAACGATCTCAAGTGGGGTTACACCGGCAGTCTGCGCAATCTGGATTCATCGAAGACTGGCCAAGAATGGGCTAAGAAGCTTGCAGATGGTAGTGCTGATCCAGCCGCCTTCCGCAAGGCCACCGAAGAAGAGACTGCTGAAATGCAGCGCCGCCGGGAGGCTTACATCAAAGATGCCGAGGAAGAGTGTGCTGCAAAAAAGCCGTAACGATGGGCCTTTCTGAACCCGACACGGAGAGCAAGTATTGTTTCTTCCTTGAACGGTGCGACACTCCGCCAGAGTTGAAGCCGTATTTGAAAGCCCGTCGTATAGCTGCGTTGCACTATGAGCGGAAACAGAATGCTTGCGACAAATGGACTTCGATAGCGCATGAGCATCTAGTTGAGATACTTGATCAAGACCCGGCCATTGAAATTTATCTCGACGGGCACTTCGACCCAAGCGACGACAGCTTTGAAGGCTTACCTCGGGCCTTTAAGCGGATCAATAAGAAGTTGTTTCTGGCGCAATAGTTCCAATCGTAGTCTAGATAGTTGGTAGTCGCCACACCTTGGCTAATGGAAATGGCGGCACCATGCCGCCATTTCCAATAATCGTTATTTCAACCAAGTATCTGGGAAAAGAGCGAATGCGATTCTGAGCTTGCGAATTGCCTTTTGTCCTTGACTTGCCAGATGCCTTCGTAGAAGCGAGCTTCGCTTTTGAGCAGAGCGAAAAAGTGTAAGCTATCTTATAGGATAACCACAAGGGCATCTTATAGAAGATAGCTTACACTTTCCGAGCGACGCCCCCCAATTCTATTCGTCACCCAGAAACATTTCTCGAAACCTTTCAAAAATAATGACTTATGCAGCACCTGCCAATAGATTGGCTAAATAGAAGTACGCAGCGGACAAGGTTGCAAACAAGGTTTTCAGATTTCATGTTGTCGTTGCAGAAGTGTTTCTTCAACGGGACCCAAAACCCCACGTACTTGTCCTACGTGGGGTTTTCCTTTCTGGAGCAATACAATGAAGATTCAAGAACTGCCTAACAAAGATAAGCTGACGCATTTCAACGTCCAGTACTACCACAACGAATGCGGTCAAGGCTCAGCATCGCACGTGGTTCAAGTCACGTACTCAACGAACGATAACCCAATCAAGGCGCGTCAGAAGCATCACCAACACGTTGTCAAGTTTAACTTGAAAACCGAGAACAAGGCAATCAACAGGCTGGTCAAAGATCATCTGGGTGAAGACGCAAAAGAAGAGGTCAAGGCCACAATCAAACAGCTCAAGAAGGAAGCTGGCATTTCGGCTTTCTTCGGTTTCCGTCGAGTGCAGTACGCGCTGCCCCACAAATTCGTAGCAGGTCACGTATTCCACAAAAATACCATAGACCCGAAAACTTATGTCTACTGGTTCGTGCTTCCAGATAACACCAGCGTGATGCGCTTTACCTGGGCAGGGCATTTGATTGACGTTCCAATGATCGAACAAGTCAACCCAGTAGCAAATCAATCGCTTATGTATGCTTACTGGACTCCGTCAGTAACAGAAGACGACTTAACCCAACGGATTGAAGAGTTGAAACGTGGCAAAGCCGGACATGCACCAGATGATAGCGCAGTGGAAGATACGAGCGAAAACGCAAGCGTTGAAGAAGCAACAAGTGATGAGCCAGTTAGCGAAACATGCGGAGCTGATGCAGTGGCCGGAGTTGACGGGCACTCCGAAGCAGGTAGGGTGGGCAACGACAATCAGGCACGAGCTGCTAGGCGCAAGCCAAACCGAATTGAAAAGCCAGTACAGCATCCAGGCGATTTTAGCGATTATGGAAACGTTGGCTTCGAGAACGGATTCGGTATGGTGGATCAATCAAGCGAGTCACCATTCTTTGATAAGTATGTTGAACGCGATACTGATCTTGGAACCTCGATTTGTCTTCGAAATTCTTTTTGAAGAATTGAAGTTATAAGTAATTGCCGTATGGATTATCTAACTTTACATGACGAACTTTTGAAGAAAGCCCAAAGCGGCTATTGGGGCTACACCAGCTCAGAACTTGAATGTCATCACATCATCCCGGTATCGCTAGGCGGGAGAGATACGCCGTCGAATTGGTGCTACGTGCCGATACGTGTTCACTATCTGCTTCACATAATTCTTGTCAAGCTAGGCCACATCGACCAAGTCTTTGCGGTCGAGCTTATTGCACGTCGCATGAGACTACGCTTACCTGGATGGATTCGACGGCTACTTAACCGCAGAAGACAGCAGCTCTACCGGGAAGCGAATAGGTCACGCTTGAGCGAATGCTAAATAGAAGATGTAGTTGAACGCTGCATAACTCCTAAATTGAAAGGCCACGTGGAAAGGGATTCCCACGTGGCCTTTTCTAATTTCTGCTGCGTTAACGATTCACAAGTCGTTAATAAATACCGCGTCACAACTTAGGAGATACACATGACAACAATCACATTACTGAAACAGCTGAAAGCTCACTTGGCCGGCAAGCTGCAATCGCAACGCGTAGAACGCAAGCCAAAGGCGCCTGCGGCAACGGCTACAAACGCGACCGCAAGTCCCCAGAACGTCTTGTATTCGCTTTTTGAGTACGAGAAGATCGACCGCTTTGCCAGCTACCGCGACAAGATCATTCCGAAGCTGCTAGCACACGGCTACGGCTATTTTCTTTCTTGCGACAGCGCGGACTATGTCGAACACCAGAAGTGGTGCGATCAGTACAGCATTGACGGCAGTTTGCCACATTGTGATGTCTGGCAAGTAAGCACAAAGTACCCGCGTGCGTTCGCAAGTAAGGCCGATGCGGCCATGTTCAAAATTACATTCGACGCCGACAACATCTAGAATTGAAACAAATCAAAAATTGGAGTAAGTCATTAAATGTGGTTGTTCTAATTTGTACTTGCATGCGCGTCATGAATGTTTGTGATTCTTTGCCAACAAAACAGCTGACTGTATAGATGTAGATCAATTATTAAGTCAAAATGTTATTTTAGGTATTGATTCAGCGGTACATTGGAACACTATCTACTGCCCGATGAAGAGAATCTAAGTCAAAGGGTAGGATAAACGTCGTGAGATTTACGCCGTGTGCGTAAAAATTCTAATGTCGCGAAAGGGTTCTGCAATGAAATACCTACCGCTTGAAGCATCCCACCGGGACTATCTGAACGTCAAGGGTGCAATCGTACTTGACAATGACGGTAACGAGTCACTTGCGGGCTTGTCATGGTCGGAGTCGGTACTTTACCTTGAGCTACTGGCTGGAATGCTTAGCAAGGATTTGCCGCGTGACATTTCCGTTCTCGCTTGCTTCTTGTCAATGCATGAGCGACACACAACGGCATTGCCCGAGTTGCCGACAATTCTTGATGCCTTGTTATTGTTAGGAAAACAAGCAAGGTCACAATTTTGATAGCTTTAACCTTTCGGCCTGACGTTGCGAACTTTAGACAGCGACAGGTCGGGCAGGGACTCGAAATCTAGCGAACAGAGCCATGACTGCGCGTAATCGACTGGCTTCCCATCGGCGTTCACATGTCGTTCAAACCCCGCGAGTGTGAAGCGACCGTCATTGCACCAGACGACATGAACATCGGTCAGCTCGTGGCGTAGGTCACTGCCTTGCATCAGCCGAGCAACCTTAGCGGGGCGGCGTAGTCCCTGGTTGCTGACATCCATGATGACAAGCATCCCGCGATGACCTGGCAGTTGACTCAACACCCGGCGATCGTACTCCACGCCCTTGTCCCGCATCCGAACGACCTTAACCTGCATGACTGCCCCCGACCCGTACTACTGTATAAACGTACAGTATAATGCTTTCATCGGTCGGATTGTCATGGATTTCGCCAGTAAGCGCAGCGACCTCCCACGGATTGTCACAGCAAGTTGATCCTCCTCAGGAACGACACTAGACTCGCGATCCGATTAAATGAATTTTAAGGGAGCGCTGGCATGGTGTGTTTTAGCTTGTTCGACGAAGCCAATAAGCTTCGCGAATTGATCAAGAGTAATCCGTCTGAACATCCGACTCTATGTAACGACGAAGATCTGTTAGAGCTGCCGTTCCAACCAAACCATAAGGGATTCTTCATGGTGCTAGTGCCAGGACGGATGCACGGCATACATGGCAATTTCAGCTATTCGGCTAACGAGAATAAGAGGGAAGAAGCGAAAGCCTTTGTCACAAATCACACTGTGCAGCAATTGATCGAGGGGCTGCTGCTAGTCAGCACCGCATGTTCGTGGGATCGTGTTCCCGACAAACTGAGAGCAGCGACTTCACTGGGATTCGCGGCAATTGCGTTCAGTACACCAGAGCGCTTACAGGTGTTAGGTGAATGCGCTGACCACATGCGCTAAGTACAGGTGATCAGTAAATGAAGGGGCGCAGTGCGCCCCTTCGTAACCTCTAGTCAATGCTGAGCTTTCTAAGGTAAGGACTTTGCTGGCTTACCTAACTGCTGACGCAGCTGAACGATGTTCAACCAAATCTTTTTTGCGTGTACTGCTCGGTGGCAGCTTACGCACAGTAACACCAAGTCCTTGGGGCTGGTCGTGTCGCCTGGTTTAAGAGTGTGCACGGGCTTGGTGTGGTGTACGTCTATTAGACTGTCCGCTATGTCGCCGTACTTCGTCGCGAAGTCTAGGTCGCACCCTGCACACTCCAGCTTGCCATGCCGCTTTCTGTATTGCTTTTTGAAGGCGGCAGCAAGCTTACGACTACGTTCGCGATAGCGATGCATGCGGGTGAGGATACGGCCTTCCTCGCAGTCCTCAATCCCTTCTTCATCCTCTTCTCCAATGCCGGTCTCATCATCGTCAAAGTCGACCGCTGCCTTAATCATTTCGACAAGGCTACCAAGGTAATCAAGTCGGTGCGCGTACAAGTCCCAGACGACTTGCTCGTCCTTGTTTCCCCGAGCTAGACCAACCTTGCCCGTTACCGTATAAAGTGGATCGATAGCCTGGTAGTTCATCATCTTCATGTACACGCCGGCAGCGTTGCGGTATGTTTTCCCGAGTACTGACTTTGTCGACATCTTGCCTAGCAGCTCTGATAGCTCTATTACCTTCGCACTTGTCTTACCTGGTGGCGATTTGCGATTGTTGAGGTAAAGATGTAGCGCAAGAAGCAATTCGTCCCGATTCCAATTGGGGTTTTTTCCTTCGCCTACAGCAAGGGTTGTGGTCGCACCAGGCGCGTCTTTTACTTCAAACCCCATCTTTTGCAGGACGGGTACGCAAAAGTTGACCCCGCCCGAATGATCGTATGCAGTCATCGTCGTGTTGAATTCGATGCCGTACGCGACCCCGGCAATAGCCTTGGAGTCGTACTCCTTTCCATTGAGAACCAATGGATACTTGCGCGATTTCTTGTAGCCGTATTTCCTCAAGAAGACATCACGACCGAGTTTGTCGCACTCAGCAATAGCAGTTAGAACGGCATCGCGGGAAGACAACAACTTGATGTTCTTTTGCATAGTTTTCTTAAGGAATGAGTTGCCAGACTATAACACTGCGAGGCCAGCAACAGAAATTCTCATGAGCACTGAGTCGCAGCAAAACCACACTAAATTTAAGCTACCCCATCCCCGGATTGCTTATACAGTAATACAACGTCACCCAACTGTTCGGAGTTATCCCGAAGAATCGAAGCCCAAAGAACTGCCGTAGAAGGCAGACTGGAAACAACAGCAGCAATTGACTCTGCTGTTTAATTGAAAGCCAGGAACGGATGCCCGAACGCAGCAAGTTTCAGCTAGGCAGTTGGTTCTGACGAACATCTCATCGCTAGTACTCAAACGCAATTAAAGTCGGCAACATGACACCAACTTATAACAGAGTGATGCTACGGGCAGATGAACTTGCTCACAGATAGTTGCTACCAAAGCAATGACGCGCCACGCTGTCAAGCGTAACTCAGCTACGTAGTGTCGAACGCGATGTTTTGACGCAGCCATGAGGGTTCTCGTGACGCTGGTAGCATGTTGCACACCAGCGCAGCTATACATAAGGCTATCAGCAGCAGTCAATTGTCGGTTGAACCGACACTATGTTTGTACATTATTTGTACACGACAGCACACAGTCACGTAAGCTCTTGAATCTTCTGATGTATTCCAGACCTAAGCAATACTATGTGTATTACGCACATCAGCAGCAGCTCACACTGAATCGCGTAAGCTCCTGTTTCTTCTGACTATTCTCATGTTATTCACAATTGATCAGCTAGCTGTGAATAACTTCAGAATTCTTGATCCCGAAATCACGTTGTTGTGTAGCGTAGCTGCTGAGTGGCAGGTGGCATCAAATGAAATCGACTTCGATTACGGAACGAACTGTGCAGTCAAGTTTGCCAATCCAACTAGGGATTGTTGAGCCTTCGAATAAGCATTTTTAAATTCTTCAAAAGCTTGATTCCGCCTTTTCTTTTCAAGTTTGCCAGAGCTTCTAAGTATCCAGAACTCATGGAAGAAATCTACTTCTCCATCTGATCCGACGCCCATGCTGAGGTTGGCATCAGTAGCATGGTGCGCGAATGCATTTCGCAACTCCAGAACTCTGTGCAGTGCATCTTTCTCAAATTTAAAATTCAGTTCATGCGCGATTGCCATGACCACTTTTGCTTTCGCACCCAGTGACATCACTGAACTATCAAGCACGATGTTCCACATAAATGGTCTAGCATCGTGACGAGGAGAGCAGTATGAGAAAATGATGCGAGTCATTAATTTCTCAATGTTAGCGCTTTGATCTATAACAACGACCAGATCCGATTCAGGTAATGGGCTAGGTACGTACAGTGCGTCGTTAATTTCCATGAGCCAGGTAGCAACATGTAGGTAGTAAGGGGGCACCGCTAAAAATAGCTAATGCCACTAAAAATAGTTTTTTGACTTTGGCGCTTTTATGTTTCGTCAGACATTTGTTTCTTCCATGTCTTCTTCTGGTCCTGTAAGATTAAGTATTTCTTTTGCAGTAGCATCTAACTTCACCAGTTCCATGTTCCTCGCAATTTGAGCTGCGACTTCGGTTAGCTCTCCAATACGTTTAGCTGCTTGATCCTTTGTCTCTGAATCATTTTGATCTGAAGATTTTGGCATCTCGGGAGGCACATAGCGAACTTCGATTGTCACGCTTTTCGCCATCTGTCGTGCAATAAATTTTAAACTCGTTGTGACGGCGGTCTTCAGCTCGTTTGCTCTTCCGGTGTCCGCAGGAGCGTGTTCATCAACAATTTTCTCAGCAAGCGAGCGAGTCTCTGCATCGAGAAATCCATCTGCTTCTGTGGCAGCTGCTGCAATAACAGCGGGAGATAATCCTGATCCCGTCAACTGGGAGATCAGATTTCTTGTCACGACCAATTTTTGAAGCAACTCGTTAAGTCTACTTACGGCTGTAGATAAAGCCAAATACACCCCAGGAGCTGCGGCAAGATAGAACTGCCAATCAGACGATGAAATTGTTCGTACGACGATTGCATTATGTTCTGGGTCGGCTAATTCTACAAACGGACGTAAAGCAATGTCCCATTCTTTTGCCGTTTTAGCTAACGTAACTAGTAATCGGTCGCCTTCAGGTTCGGGTATTGAAATTCCAATTTCGCCTTCGCCCGCTTTTAATTCTTGAAATTCCACCTTAAGCTTCGTAAACCCAGTGTCAATTGTGTCGATTTGTTGGTAGAACTCTGTGACATCGGCAAAGAGATTTCTTAAAGCCGTCGCCGCAAGTTGAGGTGTCATTCCATTTTCTACTATTAAAGCTTCTATTCGTAGAAATAATTTATCGCCTACGTATTTTTCAGCATTTATTGAACCCAATAGCGCTGCCAGCGTAGGATAGGGTTTGTTGAATGTTGACGCAGCCAGCTGCTGTCTCAAATTTTCAAAATGCTGCTTAAATGAATCGGCAACCGATACATTGCCTGGATTATTGGCTAGGCTGTCAAGTTGCTGAATGACGCTGTTTATTTTCCCACTGATGCCGTCTTCCGAATATTCTACATTTAAAGCATTAATTACTGCATGAAATTTTCCCAGATGCATTTGTCTCTCTCTCTCAGTTTATTGGTGGAACAATCTAGAAATCTCTCTCAAGGAGGCCGGAAACTAGTTGTTCACCTTAGCGCTCATCAGGTTCTTACCAGATGCCAGAAGTTCTTTGACCCAACCAGGCTGACGACCACGACCGCTCCATTCTTGTGAAGCATCTTGCGGATTTCGGTATTGCACAGCGACCTTACCAGACGTCTTACGAACTTTTCCTTTGGTATCGCTTGTGCCAAGCAGGTCTTGTAAAGACAGGCCGAGACCCTTCGCGATAGCTTCGATTTCACTACGTGCCTTTGCAACGTCCGACTTCTCGCGGCTTTTCAGCTCGACGCCTACTTGTGTTGACAAATCTTTTAATTCGGCCAGGTTCAGTTTTGACAAATCCATGTAAATCTCCAGCGTAATGTGAAAACGCCATGATGTCACACTCTGAACTTCGGCGGTGGTTTTCCCTGCGTTGCGCGTTTTACTGCGATCTGCCTCCGGCGATAATCGCGCCATGCCAATCGCTGCTTACCACTGCTGATCCTCCGCCATTCTTCCCCAGCAGTCGTCAGTGCTGTCTTCCAGCGCGGCGACGGCCCAATACTTGCGAAGTGCATGGGCCTCGCGATGTCTGCACGCCAGCGCTCAATAATTTTTTGAAAGGGCAGAGACAAGTGGTCCCACTCGCCAGATCGCCAGCGGCGTTCAAACTCCACAACTAACAGCAGCTCCAGGCGCTTTGCTGCCGCCTCACGTTCTTGAAATCCTTCACTGAACAAGTCGCTCGGTAGTCCCAAGTCACGCAGCCTTTCGCTGTTTCGTTTCTGTAGCGCTTTCCTTTCCCTGTAATTCATAAGTCCTCAGTCGCTTAATAAATAGCTCGTGGCTCATCGTGAGCCGATGAGGTATTTAAGTGGATGACATCAACAAGCCGACCAGTGCGGTAACCGACATCAGCGCCGAAACGCTAGAAAAGCTCGCAAGTCGTGACGAGGACATTCGCAACAGCGGCGTTATCGACATCTTTGAACAGCACTTGCCCCAAATTCCCAAGGACTACGTGTTCAAGCCACGGGATCGTAAGTTCGTAGAAGACGCATTACATGCCGCGTTCGACTTAACAGGCGGCGTGCCCCGCTTAGTCAAGTACGCCCATGAGAACTACGGCGACTACATCAAGCTGTTCGCTCGACTGCTCCCAGAAGCGCAAAAGCAAGAGCAAGGCCCGGCGGTCGTTCAGGTATTTCATAACGTGCCAGCTTCGGCACTGGACATGACCGACATCATCGACACGGACGAACTGGACGATGAATAATCGCGTTCAGACAGTCACCCTCGACTACGTACCCCGCGCCGCATTCCTTCCGTTTCACAATCGTAGCAAGCGTAAGACGGTAATTGTTGCCCATCGCCGCGCCGGTAAGACGTACAGCGTTATTCAAGACCTGGTCGCCCGGGCGCTTAACTTCCAGAAGAAGAACCCAAAGACAGGCCAGTATTTCCCCAAACCCGTGTTCGCATACGTCTGCCCGTACAGGGGGCAAGCCAAGAAAGTCGCATGGGAATACCTTGTCGCGTTCACGGAAAGCATCCCTGGCATCAAGAAGAACGAAACCGAACTCTGGATCGAGATTCCGACAGTCACCGGCGCCAGGGCACGCATCTTCCTCGCCGGCGCAGACAACCCAGATAACCTGCGCGGCCAGTACTTCGACGGCGTTGTTCTCGATGAATACGGCGACATGAAGCCCGAGGTGTATAGCACTGTCCTGCGTCCTGCACTAGCAGACCGTAAGGGTTGGGTCGTGTTCATGGGCACCCCGAAGGGAAAGAACGACTTCTATAAGCGGTGGCAGCTAGCACTCGAGAAACCGAGTGAGTATTTCAGCATCTGCTTGAAGGCCAGCGACAGCGGCATTCTGGACGAAGTTGAAATCGAGGACATGAAGTCGGAGATGGAGACGGAAGAGTGGGAACAGGAGCTTGAATGCTCTTTCGATGCAGCCTTCCGCGGGTCGTTCTATGGCAAGGCAATTCAGGTGGCAGCGCTGCAGGACAAGTTCCGGCCGTTCATCACCAGAGACTGCCCATACGGCTACGTGGTCGACGAGCCCGTTTCGCTTGCCATGGACTTAGGTCGTGCTGATGCGGCCGTGATCTGGTTCTGGCAAGTGATCAACGGCGAAGTGCGCTTTTTTGACTACTGGGAGCAAACCGGCTTCGATGCCGAAGAAGTCTGCGACATGCTTGCGTTGAAGCCGTACCGCTATGAAACCGTTTGGCTGCCGCATGATGCCAAGCATCATACTTTTGTGACGAAGAAGTCCGTTATTGACACGTTCATGGCGCACGACCTACCGGCACGTATTGCACCTGACCCGGATGCAGGTCGTCGCATCATGCACGGTATCGATGCCGTAAGAAAATTCCTGCGCCTTGGGCACTTTGCAATCGACGCCGATAGATGCAAGCGCGGTATCGAGGCGCTGAAGAACTACAGCCGCAAGTTCAATCGCTCCACAAACACCTTCGGCAGCGACGCCGATCACAACGAGTGGTCACACGGCGCAGATGCATTCCGCTATGCCGTCCTGTCTATCAGCGACGACGAGATTGGACGTTCGATTGAACGTGCCCGTGATCGCGTCTACAGAAGCGCAAATCCTAACCAGGTAAATACAAGGCGACAAACCCTTGATGAGGCATTAGCTGCGCGCGATCGCCAGCTTACCGCCAGATCAAGCAATCTAAGTCGAGCATACGACTAGAACCAACAAGTGCGTGTAGACGCACGGAGAACAGATGACAACCGATAACAGCAACGAACGCGAAGGGATGGAAAGCGAAGTAAGCGACGAGCCTTTTGACCAAGATCCGGTCCTGACAAAGTACCAGACGGAAGAAGAACAAGCGAAGTGGCAGAAGGGATTGGAAGCCTGTCGCAAGGAGCGCAAGAGCTTCAACGAAGAAGCGGTCAAGTCGCTCAAGCGCTACGGCGATGTCCGTGGCGCGTCATACAGCGGCTCCAGTATGTACAACATCTACTTCATGAACACGGACATCAAGCTTGCCGCCTTGTATGCGAAGACGCCACAGCCAGACATCAAGCGCCGCAACGACGACAGCAAGGACGATGTCTCTCGCGTGGCCGCATTGATCCTGCAACGCAATCTCAGCTACGAAATGGACAACGGTAACTTCGATGGCACCTACAAACAGGTGCTGTTCGATAACGTGGTTGCTGGTATTGGCGTTAGCTGGGCGCGTCTGGAACAAAGCGAAGAGCCACAACCTGATCTCATGCACCCTATGACCGGTGAAATGCTGCCGCAGCCGCCGATGATCACCAATCAGGAAGCTTGCACCGACTACGTTGGTTGGGACGACTTCTTTTGGAGCCCTTGCAAGACTTGGAACATGTGCAGTTGGGTTGCGCGCCGTATTCCGATGACGAAAGAAGCCATTAAGGCCAGGTTCGGTAACGACGCCAACGAGCTGGACTTGCAAGAGATCGCTTACTCGACGAAGCCGGAGTCGCAGGATTCCAGCAAGGCAAAGCTGAACCCGCAAAACCAGATTGAACCGACTACAGACGTTTACGAAATCTGGGACAAGGATCGCGAGCTGGTGTTTTGGGTGACCGAGTCGTCACCAGTGCCGCTCGATGTGCAAGAAGATACGACAAACTTTGCAGGGTTCTATCCGACGCCAATGCCGCCACTTGGCCGCTTCGACACTTCAAACACGATTCCGATCAGCGATTACCACTTAGTGAAAGGCAAGTACGCCGAACTCGACCAGTTGAACCAGCGCGTGACGGCGTTGACCAATGCCATGCAGGTTCGCTTTGTGTACGATGCGGCCAGTCCTGAAATCAAAGAGCTGTATACGACGCTTTCTGAGAACGCAGGTATCGGCGTCAAGAACTGGGCATCGTTCGCAGGAGAGAAGGGCGGCTTGGCCGGCAGTATCCAGTTCGCACCGCTTGAGCAGATCGCGAACACCATGGCCGCTGCATCGCAGCAGATCGCCAACGTGAAAGCGCAGATTTACGAGGTCGAGGGTATCAGCGACATCATGCGCGGCCAAGCTTCGCCATACGAGACAGCGACGGCCACGCAGGCAAAGACGCAACTGTCGTCTGGTCGTTTCGGTGCGCGCCAGGCTGCTGTGGCTGAGTACGCGGCAAAACTGCTGCGCTTGAAAGCCCACTTAATGTGCAAGTTCCACGATCCTGACCTGATGGCGAAGCGCGCAATGCCTTTGGAGCCATCGGATCAGCAATTCATTGGCCCGGCCTTGCAACTGCTGCGCGATGACCAAATGAACAGCTTCATGTTGAACGTGAACGTAGACAGCCTGCAGCTAGATAACTGGAACACTGAGAAAGCCGAACGTAACGCCGCTCTTCAAGCGATCACCGCATTGATGGGCCAAATTCTTCCAGCCGTACAGCACACGCCCGAAATTGCTCCGTTTGGTCTCAGCTTGATCAAGTGGGCAGTCAGTGGCTTCAAGGGCGCACAAGCAGTTGAGGGCATGATCGAACAGAACTTGCAGCAATTGATGAGTGCAGCTCAGAAGCCAGATGAACAAGGGCAGGGTGCAGAGAAGCCGCCAACACCTGATGCAATGAAAGCCCAATCCGTCGCGCAGAAAGCGCAGATGGATTACCAAGCGGTGCAGCTGCAAGAGCAGACCAAGATGCAGATCGCACAAATGCAAGCCCAACTCAAGCAGATGGAATTGCAGTTCAAGCAGCAGGAAAGCGAACGCGACAACCAAATGCGCGAAACGCAGATTCAGCTGCGTCAAGGCGAGCTGGCCGCCAAGGTCGCACATGAACAGTCGATGACGATCCTTGATCACTCGACCGCGCTTATGAACACGACACCACCGTTTACAGGCCAATAAGCGATGCCTACCTACATTTCAACATGCCATGCCTGCGACACGCCGTACGACTACATACGCAAGATTGCAGATCGCCACGACACACCTGAGTGCTGTGGCGCTCCAACAGTCATGGGGCTGACAACCCCCGCCATCGGCGCGATGTCGTTCAGTGGGCACAAGGGCTTTCATGTGCCTGACGGGAAGCACAACGGCAAAGGTACATGGATAGAATCGGGTCAGGATTACAAGCGATACATGTCCACGAACAAACTGATGCCAGCAAGTGAGGCTGCCGCCGAAGCTGTCATCCAGAAGAAGAACATTGAGGCTGCCGACGATAAGAAACGTCGTGCAGCGGTGATCAAGGCAGTCACAACCACGCTACGTAAATAAAGAGCTGTTCACAAAGTGTGAGCACACAAAAATAAGAGAGACACCATGGAAGACCAAAACATTGAAGGCATCGAGTTTAATGAAGAGATCACGACCAACGTCCCGGAAGTAGAACAAATTGAAGCACCAGCTACCGAAGCCGTTGAACCGTCCGAACCGAAGACACTGCGCGATGCAGTATCGAAAGCCTTTGAAGTAAATTCGGAGAAGGAAGCACCGGCACCGGTTACAGCACCCGTGGAGGCAAAAGAAGTTGATCCGATCAGTGGTCGCGAGATTGAGCCGATCCGCGCACCAAGCACCATGACACCATTACTACGCGAGAAGTGGGGCACGGTGCCACGCGAGATGCAGAAGTTCTGGGTTGATCGCGAACGCGACATGCAAACCAAACTGCAAGAGACATCCGACGAACGCAAGCTTGCGAAGGACTTCCAGACAGTGGCGTCGCCTTATCAGGATACGTTCCGGAAATACGGCTTTAGCGCAGTTGAACACGCCAAAGACTTGTTCAGCATGTCGCACCAACTGCACTCAGGTACAGCGGAGCAAAAGGCGCAGTTAATTCACGAACTGATTACGCAATTTCGACCTGACATTGGAGTGCTAAGCCACCTTGCAAGCGGTGGTCAACTGCAAGCAACTCAACCAACACAATCCGCGCCAAGTGTAGATGAACTGGTTCGCCAAGGCATTGAAGCCCGAGATACAGAGATACAGTCTGCCGATGCCTCCAAAGCGCTGGAATCCTTCGCTAGTGATCCACGAAATGAATACTTGGAAGACTTAAAGCCAATTATGAAACAGGCCATCGATGCTGGTTTCATCGAAGGTAACAACTTGGCTGAGATCCTGCGCAATGCATACGACTTTGCTGCTGATCGTCATCCAGAGGTTAAGCAAATTCTTGCTGGTCGTGCTGTCGCAATGCCTGCTCCGGTAGTGAAAGCGAACAAGCCTGTGCAAAGCGTTAAACCTTCGCTTGCCTCTGGTGGTCGGGGCGGTCAAACACAACCACGCCCTAAAAGCTTGAGAGAAGCTGCTGAACTAGCTTGGAACAAGCACACCGGAGAATAAACATCGATGCCCTTCTGCACGACGCAACACAACTGAAAGGGGCCGCTTACAGGCTAATGCGATAGGCTAAGGGAAAGGATACGCTGACAGTGACTGAAGTTCGTGAAGCCGGGTTCGGCAAAGGTTAGAGATTTCCCGAAGTGTGATAGTTGCATCATTCAGTGGGGTCGGCACTTCATCATTAGGTGCTCGCAGGTCTCCATGCTTTGACGAATCGGTCTTCTCGAAATGGGGCTTAATTGCAGGGTGGGCCTTAGCCGCAGCGAACCAATCTTCGCTAAATTGCAAACCGCGCACTTTTTGATCTATCGGAAAAATGTCAAGTCGGGAGGCGAGGGTCTCACAATAGGAGGCCGCGAACTGTAAGCAAAGCGTCTCCACGTCTTCAGCTGGAGCAATGATCTCCACTTCAACTTCCTTATTTCCTCGTATAGACATCCGCTTTAAGTTTACCGGAAGGTAATAGCGTCCCTGGACCCAAGCACTGATTGGCCGATACCCGTCATGTACGATCGCGTTGCGTAGCTTTCTGAAAAGGTCTGCATGATGAACTTCGTCTTCAATGTCGGAAGAGCCTTTTTCTATCACTTTTGCTCCAATCAAGGCGTCCTTAAAGGTCTGCAACATCGCCAGTACGGAGCTAAAGCGGTACGGTAACGGTTCGGGGCGCTTTTCGTCCAGCGGAATGCTCATTGGTGGCATTGAGTTCTGAAAGTGCTTGATTTCAGTAACGCTCGCCTCGATTAGCTCATTCATTCGGAACTTTAGCTCAGTAGCAGCATAATTGACTTGATGCTGGAACGCCAAAACATCAATAAGATAGTAGTAAGTGGACATAAGCTCTCAATTGGTAATTTTTCATTGGTTAATTTCTTATAGAACTCGTTTTTCAAAAGAGTCGTCAGTTTACATTGCAAAGAGTGAAAATTCCCAGTGCCATTCCTAGACGTTAGCTTTTGTTTTCCCACCTTTGCCCAAAGAAGTGGATGACTTCTAGCTTACCATACCTTGTCACTCAACAAGAATCGCTAATTTTACTTTAACTAAATAGATACAAATTACAAACCACACAAGGAGATTTGACCAATGACTGTTTCGCTCTTCTCTTTGACTGTGGCGCGAGGTGCCGAAGTGCCAGTTGTCGATCCACGATTGGCAACACACATCGATTATACATCGCGTGTCGATACACAAGACCAAGGTCCAGCCCCTCAAGCTGATCAAGCCGCAAACGCAAGTGCCCTGGATGCGCATCCAGATAACACAAACGAACGCCGTGAGACAGATGCAGTGGCAACCGGCGGTGCTGAATAAAGACTCGATTAGAAACGGTCGCTTCGTCTACTAAGGACAATAATAAAAATGGCATTTCCAAATCTTAGTGACCTCGCGGCAACCACCATCGAATACCGTTCGAAGGACATCGCCGATAACGTCACCCAAAACAACGCAGCACTCCGCGCAATGAAAAAAAGCGGTGGTTTCTCTACTTTCGATGGTGGTACCTACATCAACGAAAATCTGGCGTTTGCCGAGAACGGTAACGGCGGTTCTTACAGCGGTTACGACGTACTGCCTACAGCAGCTTCGGACGTAATCTCTGCAGCGCAGTACTCGTTTGCTCAGTACGCAGTACCAGTGACTTTCTCTGGCCGCGAGACACTGATCAACAGCGGTAGAGAAGCCCTGATCGACTTGGTCGAAGCGCGAGTGAAAGTCGCAGAATCAACGATGCAAAACTTGTTGAACCGTCACTTCTATCTGGATGGTACGGGTAACGGCGGTAAGAACTTAACTGGCTTGGCTGCTGCACTCCCACTGGCTAACACTGCTGGTACATACGGTGGTATCGCTCGCCTGACTAACACCTTCTGGCAAAACAAGAAGTTCCAAGCTTCGGTTGATGGCACTGGCGTGGCTACAACTGGCGCTGCATTGATCTCGCAGTGGAACATCTTCCTGACCACATTGACACGTGGCGGCGACCGTCCGAAAGTCATCTTGGCATCACCAGCGATCTACTCGCTGTTGCAGTCAGGTATGCAGACATTACAGCGTTTCGCTAGCGCAGACTCGGCGAATGCTGGTTTCCAAGCTCTTGAATTCCAAGGCATCCCGGTTGTGTTCGACACCGCTGTATCAGGTATAGGCGCGCAAACTGCGTACTTCCTGAACACCGACTATCTGAAATGGCGCACCCACAAGGATCGCAACATGATCGCTCTGGATGACAAGAATGCCGTCAACCAAGACAGCACAGTCAAGACTTTGGTCTGGGCTGGTAACTTGACTTCGAACGGTCCACAGTTCTCCGGTATCTACTCCAACACTTAATTCCTGTAGGGCCAAACAAAAAGCTCCCTAAGGAGCTTTTTTATTGAATTTATTGGAGAGAAAAATTGGTTAATTAAACTCTTTTTTTTCTTGTTTTATTTTTTGATTTAGTGTTGTTTGGCGTAAGTTCAGGAGGATCTGGTTCAGCATGTCCGCAGGTTTGTTTAAATTCGCACTGAATTCCATTCTCAAAGTGTTCACATTCCACTTGGGCCCAAGGATTTGCGTCAATTCCGTTACGAAGCAATTTCAAGGAGTAATTGCCGCAAACGCAGCAGGCAACGTCTTTTGCATTCGAAATCTTCATACAAATTTCTGCAACCAATTCTTCGCAGCTGGGCTCCTCGTTCGTCTCCTCATCACGGGCTTCCGCTATCGCCCGTAGAGCTAGGATCTTTTCAGTTATAGTTGCCAAATTTACGCTCCTTAAATTTAAACATCTCCTATTGCCTGGGATCAAGGTCACAGCAGGCAGCCAAAATTAATCATACTTGAATTTGTCGGCTGTGTCTCTGCCGTGGACGTAAATAGGACGCGGCGCAATAACGCGCCGCAACATGCCGCCAGATCAGAGAGTCGTGATAACAAGCGCACCTCGCACCGATCACGGTAGGAGATTTTAATGAACACGAAAAATAACTTAACAGATGCAGAGCTGCAAATCGCCATTGCAAACTTCAGTAACGGCGCTAACCGATTCGCAGAAGATGAAAAGCGCGGCGTCCGCGATCAACGCACTGGCCGCTTTATCCAGCATGCTGACTATGGTGCAGACACCAAACTGAATGTGCAGTTTAGCGTGGAACCCGTACTGAGCAAGCTTGAAACGTACTTGGCTGGCGGCGTTCCAAAATACGTAGACATGGATTTCATCACGATCACCATCCCAGGTGATAACGGCTTGGTGATCCATACGCCTGTAACCGACTTCTACGAATGGCGCTTTCCAAACGAATACGAGAATTTTAAGAAGGGGCAAGACGCGGCTATCACAGGAACTCCGTTGAGTTTGTGGCCAGCGATGCAGCCAGCACAGATTGCAGAGCTGAAGCATCACGGCATTCGCACAATCGAGCAACTAGCCGAGCTGTCGGACAGTTCCGCCGGGGTAATGCGCGGATTCTATCAAATGAAGAATAAGGCAAAGCAATTTTTGGAAGATGCCAAGGACAAGAACGCTACAGCCGTTGTCCGTGTTCAGATGGAGGAACAAGCAGAGCGCCATGCAGCCGAAATGAAGGCAATGGAAGACCGCTTTACTGCGATGCTCGCACAAGTCATTCCGAAAGAGAAAAAAGCTAAGCCAAGCGAAGACCTGGGCTAAATAAGGCTTTAATGGACGAGACAACAGATGGCACAAAAAACTTTATTGGAAATCGCGAAGACGATCTGTTCAGAACTCGGGTTCCCGACTCCGGCAACGGTGGTCTCGTCTACTGATACAAACATCCTCAAGCTGCTCTCAATGATTCAAGCGGCTTGCGATGACATCCTTCGCGAGTACGACTGGCAGGTATTGAACACCCGATACACCTTCACCACCAGTCCGGGCGTTGAAAGCTATGCGTTCCCAACCGATACAGAGCGCTTCATTGGCAGTACGTTCTTTGATCAGAACAACCGCTGGCCTATGGCGGGGCCGCTGACTGGGCCTGAGTGGGAGCAAGTCAAGGTATCTAACCTTGCCTCCAGTCCGTTTGTCCGCTACCGCATCATGAACAACCTCATGTACCTGTATCCCGTACCCGGCAACGCACCATACACGTTCTTGTACGAATACATGAGCAACGCCTGTTTCACTAGCAATGCAGGTTTGCCGCAAACATCGTTGCTGCAAGACAGCGACAAGATTCGCTTTGACCAACGCTGTGTTGTGTACGGAGCGAAGTTGAAATGGCTTGCCAGTGTGAACATGGACACTACTGCTGCGCTTGTCGATTACGCCCGTGCGTTGGAGTACGCGAAGAGTACGGACAGTCCAGCACGCCGCTTGAACATTGGCGGTCACAACGGCTGCTTCCCATTGCTTTCGACGGCCAACATTCCAGATACCGGCTTCGGTGGCATGTAATGGGTAGAACAAACTTCACTCCACAACAACGCAGTGCGCAGAACGTCCAGTTGCCAGCTCCGTACTTGGGCATCAACACGCTCGATCCGCTGCAGGCTATGAACCCTGCGTATGGCTTAAGCATTCAGAATTTCGTAGCGACTAACCAGGGCTTGTCTGTTCGTCAGGGATACCGCAAATGGGCCACCGGCCTGCCGGGTTCAGTCAGTAGCTTGCTACCGTTTCATACCCGAGTCAGCGCCTTGAGTAAGCTGTTCGCGGTGTCAGGCGGGGGCATCTATGACGTAACCAACGGCGGTGCTGTCGGCGCTGCTGTCGTGTCTGGGCTAAGCACGACCAATACGTATTGGCAAAGCGTTGTGCAGACGTTCACGCAAGCCACATCGAGCATTCTCGTAGCTGTTAATGGTGTTGATGCACCGCGTATGTTTGACGGCGTCACTTGGATCACTTGCACCCAGACAGCAACGCCGTCAGGTGTCGGCCAGTTTGCAGCGACTGACTTCAACAAAAATGCTGTCAGCATCAGCAATTTCGTTGATGTCCTTCTGCACCAACAGCGACTTTGGTTTGTGGCTAACAACACGACTGTGGGCTACTACTGCGACATCGGTGCGGTAGGCGGGCCGCTGTATCCAATTGATTTTGGCCCGTACTTCACAACCGGCGGCAGACTTCAAAAGCTTGCAACCTGGACGATGGACAGTGGTGGTTCAACGGGTATACAGGCTTTGCTTGTCGCGATCTCCGACAAAGGCGACGTAGTGGCATTTCAGGGCACGAACCCAAACGACGCAGCATCGTGGTCGATGATGGGAACCTACAAGATCGGCTCTCCAATTGGTCGCCGCTGCACAACGCAGTACGAAGGCGACTTGCTGATCTTGACGCAGGACGGGTTGAACCCGATGAGCAAATACCTGCAAAGTGGCCGCGTGGTCAACACGTCGTCACTGACGTACAAAATATCTCCAACGATCAGTAATCTAGTTGCCTCGTTGTCCAACACTCCGGGCTTTGAAGCGACGGTCTATCCTGGCGCCAACGTCATGATGTTGAACGTCCCGCAAAGTTTGCAAGCCAATAATTTTCAGTTTTGCTACAACACGATCACGCAGGGATGGACGCAGTTCACGGGCTGGCCAGCGCAATGCTTTGGCCTGTTCAACGACGCGTTCTACTTTGGCGGTGATGGCTTCGTCGCTCTTGCGTTCATTGGCTATCAGGACGGAGCCGACATCAATGGGGCAGGGGGCAACAACATCGTGGCCACGGCCATGAGCGCCTTCACGGACATGCAAGCGGCGTTCGGTAGCGGCGTCGTCAAACACGCTAAGCAAGTAAAGCCGTATTTCGTTACCGGCAGCACGAATCCGAACATTTACGTGGGCGTGAATACCGACTTCAACCTGACGCCGATTGTCGGTAGTGCGACGGTTAGCCCGGCCACTGGCGCTGTCTGGGATACGGCTAGATGGGATGATCAGAACACGACATGGGTCGGCAATCTCACGACGGTTAATCGCTGGACTGGCGTGTCGTCATTCCCAGGCACTTACATCGCGGTGACAGTATCCGTGAGTGCTACGACGGACACGCTTTGGAGCGCAACAGACATCTTGGTCGCGCCGGGTGGCCCCTTTGCCTAAGCGCCAAATCATCACAGACCAGGCACATGCTGCTTACTTCCTGCAATGGATGAAAGACCGCATTGGCGACTGCGGCGAGTTTTCGACTCAAGACTGTCGAACGATCGCTCATGTACTTGTCCATGAAGATCGACCACCAGAAATCCTGGCAGTGGTCGCGTTCAACCGATGGAGTCCGTACGGCGTTGAAGGGAACATTGCAAGCGATGGCACGCGTCGTTGGTTCACTCGAGACTTCGCTTTCACGATTTACGACTTCGTATTTCGCAGTGCTGGTAAGACCCGCTTCAACTTCACGGTATCGACTGCCAACGCAGCCGCGATAACCATGCATAAAAAACTAGGCCATGTTTTTGCTGCTCGTCTGGAAGACGCGTTTGGTGAAGACGAAGATGCGTTGATTTACGGCCTAACGCGAAAACAATGGTTGGCTGGCCCGTGGTCAAAGCCTTCAAATCACAAGGAAAAATGAAATGGGCATCGGATCTTCACCAGCAGGAACTCCAGGAGCACCGGCAGCATCGCCGGCAGCATCGGCATCAACGGATGCAAGTAGCGCCCCAATTACTGACAGACAGAAGATGGCAATTTCGATGCTACTCAGTCAGATGGGCAAAGGTGCGCAGAGCATGCCGGGTATGCAGCAACAGCAGATGTCGGGGCAACCGACAACTCAGACCATTGAAGGCGGGACGGTTATCAATCCGAACGCACGCTGAACCGGTCGGATAAGTAGAAGAAAACATTCATTATGGAAGTACCTAAATGTCGAAAGGATCAGCACCACCAGCGCCGGATTACACAGGTGCAGCGCAAGCAACAGCCGAAGGTAACGCGGCCAATCTAGCGGCCCAAACAGCGGCCAATCGCCCTAACCAAGTCACCCCATGGGGTACATCGACATGGACCAGTACGCCTGGAGCTGATGGAAATGCGACGTGGACGCAGAACCTGACGTTGACAGCCGCCGAGCAGAAAGCACTCGATTCGCAACAAAGCATTCAGCAAAACCAATCGTCTCTTGCTGCTGGCCTTCAAGGTCAGGTAGCAAACACGATGAAGGATGGCTTTACCGCCCCCGACATGGCTGAGTACACAAGCGGTGTCCCTTCAATCAACTCAGGCTACACAGGCTTCAATCCAGCAGGTAGCGGCGTTGGTGCTATCGACCAAGCGAAGATCGATCCTTCGACGTACACCAACGCTTACAAGGGCTTGGATCAGAACCTGACTTCTACAGCGAAGCCGCTGCAAACTTCGGTAGCGAGCGCAGCTGTGAAAACCGACCCGAACGCTTACACCGCTGGTGCGGGTGCCGTCGATCTGAATGCCCCTCAATTCAACCAAGCGACAGCAGATGCTGGTACGGCTGCGGCTTACAAGGCGTCCACCGGCTTGCTCACAGACGGATGGGAGCAGGACACAACCAATCTCGATTCCAAGCTGCGCTCCCAAGGTCTGACACCAGGCACGGTCGCGTACAACAACGCAATGCAGAACACGCTGCGCGTGCAAGGTCAGCAGAAAAACAGCTTGGCCAATCAAGCCCTTGTCACCGGCAACCAGCTCGCCAATACCAACTACGCGTCTGCGCTGTCCGGCTATCAAGCTGGTAACGCTGCGCAAAACCAAGCGTACTCGCAAGGTCTTAGCAGCTTCGGTGCAGCCAATACGGCGGCAGGCCAGCAGTACACACAGAACTTGGGTAACGCGAGTCTGAACAACAGCGCAGCGGCCCAGCAATACGGCCAGGATCTGTCGACCTTCAACGCCAAAAATACAGCCGCAACTCAAACTTTGAGCAATGGATTGGCGCAGAACAGCGCTGCATTGCAGAACCAATCTGCGTACAACACGGCGGCAGGTCAAGCGTACAGCCAGGCTCTGGGAACATACGGCACTCAGCAGCAAGCGATAACGAACTCTAACGCCGCACAACAGCAAGCCTATGCGCAAGCGATGCAGCAGTACACCACCGCTTACCAGAACTCGTATCAGAACTACCTGCAGCCACTGAATAGCATGAACGCGGTTCTCACTGGTCAACAGGTTGCGAGTCCAAGTATGCCTAGCTTCACTGCTGCGGGTTACACGCCGGGAGCCGATTTTTCAGGTGCAGCAAGCTCAACGGGAGCGTACGAATCAGCCGCTGCAGCGCAGAAGGCCGCGAGTGGCAGCTCGACGATGGGCACAGTTGGCACACTAGGCGCAGCTGCAATGATGGCGTTTTGATGTCCAACACAGCATTCGACTCCGTCATGAACGCGCACACGCGCATCGCTCTTCAATTCAGCGGTGGTCGTGACAGCCTTGCGATGCTGCTGGCGTTGCGCCCGCATTGGGACCGCATCACGGTCTACTACACGAACAGCGGCGATCCATTTCCAGAAACAACCGCACTGGTCGATGCCGTCAGAAACGTGGTTCCGCACTTTGTCGAAATTATGGGCAGAGTCAAGGAAGTTCACGAGCAGATGGGCTGGCCTAGCGACGTGCTGCAACCAGGTACAGGGTTTCAATTTGCTCGTGAAGACATTGGCGACTACGTGCCGCTTATAGACCGTCACAACTGCTGCTTCCACTCGATCATGACACCCATGCATGAACGCATGAAAGCGGACGGCATCACGTTGCTGATACGTGGTCAGCGCGACGAAGACAGCACTAAAAGTCATGTCGCCAACGGGTCAGTAATCGAAGGCATCCAGTTGCTTTTCCCGATTGCACACTGGACGACAGCGGAGGTGGAAAAGTGCATTACAGATCATGGCGTTCCGTTACCGCCGTTCTACGCAGCGGGTTTGACATCTACACCTGACTGCATGCACTGCACAGCTTGGCTTGAGCACGGCGCCCATAAATACATCGCTGTTCATCACCCAGCATTAGCGCTGGAAGTGAACGCACGTTTGAAAAAAATTAGAGTAGTCGTTGAGCCGTTCATTCGTCGTCTTAACGAAGCACAGGAGACATTGAATGGCAATTAACTGGCTCGGCGGCCCAACGTCGCCATCTGACCCAAGTACGTTTAACTACGACACTGCGGCACAACAAGTGCAGCGTCAACGAGCGGCCGCACAATCGCTCCAACAACTGGCAATGACGCCCAATCAGGGTCAGATCATCAAGGGCGGCGATTTCACTGGCTACGCTGGCGGTAACACCTTGGGATCAACATTAGCCCGGGTTCTTTCTTCCCTTGTTAGCAACACCGCACACAGTAGCGCCGATGATCAGCAAAATCAGTTGTCGCTCGATTCGCAAGACGCGCTCAGTTACACGATGGACCCAAAGAACACACCGGCTGGTAGACGCGTTGCTGCTGCACTTTTGGCAAAAAGCAAAGCGGATGAAGCTAGCAGCGCGGAAGGTGACTTACCAGATGCCCAGGTCCAAGCGTTGGCGGTTGTTGAAGCAAGCCCGGCAATAAATCCGTTGGCACAAGCAGCGTCTCAAGCACTGCAACAAGCGCCCAATACAGCTCCGAAGCCTGGGCCGAGCGCGAAGCCGGTAAGTGTGGAAAGCCAGACGGTTTCAAGCACTCCGCGTCCGCGTCAATCTGTCACAGGGGGCGCGCAAAGTTTCGGGATTGGTGGTCTGTCGCGCGTATTAGGCCCGCAGATTAGCGCACCACCGAGCGCACCTGCTACAAGTGGCTCGATGAGTGCCGACGACATTGCGTTTGCGTCAAAAATGTTCGGTGGTTCTCGACAGCCGGCTCCGCAACGTGCAGCCTTATCCCCTAGGGCTGCACCAACGACGTCTGGCGCGACAGGACCAGTCCGCACAGCACCTATGTCAGCTCCGATCCCTCTGCAGGGCCAAGCACCGCTGCCACAAGCGCCGTCGACTGTGCCGGCTCCACCAAGCATACCGACGCCACTACCGACGCCGATGCCGCAACAGCAAGCACAGCCACAACCCTCGCCACAAGCCGCGCCAACACCGGATGACTCACAGCCGACGCAAGCCGAACAGCTCGCCCAGTTGCAAGCAATGTCACGCACCGGTCCAATGGGCCAACAAATGGCAACAGCCATGATGAACAGCCAGTTCAGTCGGGAATGGGGCGAGATCAAGAATGCTGACGGCGCTACCATCGGCGTTTACAACAAGCGCGATCCCGGCCAGACGATGTCCTTCAAGGGCACGAACACAGGAACGAAAACGATCGATGCTGCACAGGGCTTGGTAAAAAGCACCGACTACACCAATCCAGATGCGATGGAGCGCTTGAACCAAAACTTGGCGTCTATTGGTCAGCCACCTATGACGCCGCAACAGGTTGCAGGTTTGCAGCAGACGGCACCTGAACGTGCAACGCATCAGCTCGAAATGAGCAAAGCACAAGGTGAGGTGGCAACCGACATCACTACGTCGCGTAACACCATCGCTACCATGCAAAAGGGTATCAACGACGCAAACACGATGATCGCATTGTCTGCGAAAGTCGGTAGCCGCTATCCAGCAGGTTCAACGATTGCGCAGCTCTGGAGCCAGTACGGTCATCGCGACCCAGATGTCGATCAACTTAAACAGCTCTACGCCACCAACCAGCTTGCAGAAGCTCGCGATGCATTGCAGGGTCAGGGTCGAATGACGCAAACGGAAATCGGCGTATTCAAGGACGCGACTCCAAACATGCTCACCAGTCCTGCGGCTGTCGCTCGATTGGTTGGTCCGAGCGTGGCACTTATGCAGAGAAAGCTGGATACCGAACAAGGCATCCTGTCTGAACGGACCAACCGCTACCAGAAGCTTGGTGGTGACCCGGCAGCGTTCGGTCAAGGTCAGGCGCAAGCGCCTATGCAATCAGGAGCATCGACAGGCCGTGCTCCCGGCAATTACAACTTCTAAGCTATGGCAGACATCAACAACTTCGTCTCATCTAATCTGCAAGCGGCGCAACTCGCCGCCGCGCAGTTGGGTACTGATCCGGCACACGTACTCGGTCAATGGGGGCTTGAAACCGGCTGGGGCAAAAGTGTCATACCAGGTTCGAACAATCTGGGGAACATCAAATCCACGAACGGTCAGGGTATCAGCGCTGTCGATAACCAACTAAAGACGACCAGCAAATACGCTGCGTACGACACGCCCGCGGAAGGCGCGCAAGCGTATGCCGACCTGTTGCAGCGTAGCCGTTACAGAAGCGTGCAAGGCACTAGTGGAGATCCTGCGTCATTCGCAAACGGGCTAGTCAAAGGCGGCTATGCGGAAGACCCAAATTATTCCGGCAAGCTGCAAGGCGCAATTCAAGTGGTGAAGCAAACCAGTAAGGTTCCGACCTTGAACGACATGCGTGCTCAACTCGCGCAGCAAGTGACCGAAGACTACGCGAAGGGCACTGACTCATCGATCATCATCAAAGGATTGATGCAGACGAAATTGGCTGGTCCCGATGTGATGGCTGCTCTGCAAAAGGGCACTGATCCAGAACGAATTTTAAGTGTGATCGGCGGCACTCCGTTGGCAAAATTTAAGGCGACTGATCCAGCACAGCGGGTCAAAGCGCAAAGCTTTGGAACGAACCTCATGCAGGGAGCAAGCAATGCTGTATCTGACATAGGCAATGGTGCGCGTCAGTTGGCGAACCGTGCGGTCGGGGACGATGCGCAACTTAAGTATTTGCAAGCTGAACAAGCGAAAGCAGAAGCGAACCCGGAACGTCAAGCGCTTGGCGATACTGCTGGTGGACAGATCGGTAATGTAGCCACGAAGGCGTTGCCTTATGTTGCCGCTGGCGTTCTCGCCCCAGAAGGGCTGATACCTGCTCTCATTGCCAACGGTATGGTTGGTGCCGCGTCTGGCGCGTTGAAGCCAACAACTGGCGACGGCCAAATCCTCGGGAACATCGGCACGGAAGCCGGGCTTGGCGCTGTCGGCGGCGGCGCTGGCTACTTTGCCGGTAAGGGACTTAGCGCAATGGCAAGCAAGGCACTTGGGGGTGACGCCGCTGCCACTGCTCGACTAGCCGGAGCTAAAGCTCAAGGACTGCCAACTACCGTAGCTGGCGTCAACGGGCCAAATGGCTTCTGGCGCAACATCGCTGACTCGATGCCACAAAGCGGTAAGGTAATCGGCGCACAAGTTGAAGCGGAAGGTGCCATCGCGGGAAAGGTTGCAGAGGGCATGGGCTTGAAAAACTACGTCGGCGCAATCGATACCAACATGCTGAACGCAGCGCGTCCAGGCATCAAGCAAGCACTTGATGACGCCACCAATGTCATGGTCACCTTGCCGAAGTCGATGAGGTCCGATCTTCAAGCGCTGGTCAAGTCAGGTACTAATCTGCTCACGGAAGGCATCGCCAATAACAGCGTAGTTAAGACCGCAATCGGCAACCTGACCAAGGCCATCAATTCTGGTAAGCCTGTGGCCGGTGCTGACATCCAAGGTCTGGCAAGCGAATTGAAGAGCGTTTTGTACAACCAAGGCACGACGCATAGCGAGAAGCAGTTGGCGGGTAACGTCATCGACAAGATCAATGCATCGCTGACCAACAACATGACGCCTGAACAGCTTAACGCTTTTAAGGCCGCGAACGACCAGTACCGCAGTCTACTGTCTGTCCAGAAGATGGTTAAGGCCAGCAACGACACCGGCACGGTCACCCCGCGACAGATGCTCCAAGCTGCCAAGACAGGCTCGTTTAGCAATGCGTTTCTGAAAGGCGAAGCCCCGTATCAAGAACTGGCCGGCACTGCGGCTGACCTGTACGGTGCATCCGGAGGACATGGGCTAGGCTCGGTAATCGGCAAGGCCATCAGCGGCCATGGGTTGGATGCAGCGGCAATGATCATGCATCCAAGTCCGGTTACGGCCGCTGGCGTGGTGGGTAAGCAGATGATTTCTAACCTGCTCGCACGTGCTGCGACGTCCCAGAACCCGAGCATGATCCGCATGCTGACAGGGGCGGGTGGAAAGCAGCTCGACCCGGTGTTGGCAAGCGCGATTGCGAAGGCATTAGGCGGTACTTCCGCAGCGGCTGCAGGTTCGCTGGATCAATGAAGATTTGCTGACCAAATTTCTTGATTCTGTGGTAGTATTCTTGTCTCAATTGGATGAATTGATGAGAGGAATTTTAAGACTGGGTCCGATGCGAGTCTCCAGCAGAGTCAGGGCAAACAACAATGCGTGAGCATTGTGGCACGCAAGACAACTGCAAAAGCCGCTACCGCCTCGAAAGCGGCTAAGCGCGACACCCACACCGAACGCAAAAGCAAACATCACAACACAACAAAACAGGAGACGCCGATGAAAAAATCCACAAACTTCAATGGCAAAGCGAAGATCACTATCGCCAACAAACTCATGTCCGTGATTCTCGCCGGAGCGCTCAACGTCGCCACAGTAGGTAATGGTAACCAGGCCCATCCTTAAAATTCCTTAGATTTGAAGTAAAAAGACCAGCGAATGCTGGTCTTTTTTTTCGTCTGTAGATAAGGCTTTAAGACGAAACGTGCTAAATAGTGGAACAACAGAGGCACATAAGCCGCAACAATAAGAGGGGTAACCCCATGTCATTCAACGGGTCAGGGACTTTTGTTCCACCAGCTGGCCAGCCAGTAGTAACAGGGACTGTGATCCAGTCCAGCACGTTCAACACATTAGTCGCGGACATTGGGAACACGTTCAACAACGTACTGCCGCGCGACGGCCAAGCATCAATGGCTGGGCAACTCAAACTCATAGACGGAACTAGCAGCGTCCCCGGTATCGCATTCAACAGCGAAGCGTCATCTGGCATCTACCGTCCGTCAGCCGGAATGATGGCTCTGGTCGCATCTGGAGTTGAAGTCATGCGCTTGAACAACGCCGGTCGCGTGATGATCGGCTCCACGGCAGATGACGGCGCGAACAAGCTCCAAATTACCGGCGCAACGAAGATTACCGGCGCCTTGACCGTGACCGGCGGCATTACCGGCAATGTAACGGGAAGCGCTACCAGTATCAGCACGATTGTGCCAGTAACGCTCGGTGGTACTGGCGTCGCAACGCTTACTGGACTGGCATACGGCAATGGCACTGGAGTCTTTACAGCGTCCACAGCAGCCCAAGTAGTCAATACCTTGGGCTTCCTACCATACAACTCCACCAACCCAAGTGGCTACCAGAACGCAACGCAATTGGCGGCAGTAGCAGCAGCTCATCTTCCGCTAACCGGCGGATCATTAACTGGCAACCTGACATTCGCGAACAACACCGGTTTGTTCTTTAAGGATACGAGTGGAACATCGCGTCAGACATTGATCTATGCGAGTGACAACAACCTGTATCTGAACATGCCATCCAGCGGCAATCTGGTTTTCTCGAGTTCGTCTGGTGGTGCGAGCATCGCAACCTTGCAAAATGGCGGTAATTTCACGGTATCTGGAGCTCTTGTCGGTGGCGGCGTCGTTTCCACCGGCAACATTACGGCCTCGGGCAGTTTGACCACAACTGGGCAAGCCAATTTCAACGGAATAATCAACGCCCAGTCAACACAGACCTTGAAGTTGGCTTTGATGACAGGCCCAACCATAAACGGCTACATCGCATCGGACTCGTCGTACTGCTTCCGCACTATTAATTCGACAAATCAGCTGTACACGATGAACGTCGATAACAGCGGTAACATGACGGTTCCAGGCAATGTCGTTGCTTCGTCAATTGTCGGCTCAGGAAGTGTCCAGGGTGCCTACGTCAATAGTACGGGTAACATTAATGCTATAGGCTCGATTACCACGAACGGCAGCATCTTAAACAATAGCGCCACTGGTGCAGGCGGTCAAATTAGCAACTTCAACGTTGTCTATCTGAACGGTACAAACGCAGCCAACCCGCAGATTGGACTGAACAACATTAATGCAGGTTCTAAGTCGATCCGTGTCGGCAGTGGCAACAGTTTGGAAGTAGTGAACAGCGCATACAGCGCAGTTATTGCTTACTTGACCGATGCCGGTCAGTTCACGGCCAACGTGATCACGCAGTCGTCGGATGAAACAAAAAAACAAAGCTGGAAATCTGTCGCACCGGACTTCCTGGCCAAGCTCGCTGCAATCGAAAAAGTAGGTATGTTCGAATGGATCGAATCGAAAGAAACCAGTCTGGGTATCGGTGCGCAATCGCTTGAAAAAGTGTTGCCAGAGGCTGTTCACACCGATGACAAGGGCGACAAGACAGTCAACTACGGCGGAGCTGCAATGGTATCGGTTGTTGAGCTGACCAAGCTGGTGTTTAAGCTAGAAGCGCGTATCGCTGAATTGGAGGGCGCGTAATGACCTTACAGGCAAGCGGCGCAATAAGCTTAACAGACGTACTTAACGAACTGCGTATAGCGAATCCCGGACGTTCTGGAGTTATCTCGCTAGGTGATGGTGACGTTCTTGCACTTGCGGGAAAGGGTAGTCCGCCGATTTCCTTGAGTGATCTTTACGGAAAGAGCATCTTCAAAGCTACAGCAACCAGCGAATACACATCGGTTTCATCTATTCAAGCAGGTGGCACATGTTATTCGTCACCTTACATTACGGCCATTGGTGGCTCAGGCACTATTACTTACCAATGGACAGTTTTGTCTAATGTTGGCAGTGCGATTTTTAGATTTCCAAATAATGCAACTTGCCAGCTATCACGTGCATTTTCCAAGCTCAGCCAAGGTTCATTCGATGTCGAACTTCAATGCGTAGTCGCTGATAGTGCAGGTCACTCAATCACGTTGACAGGCATCACTGCCCACGGAGACTGGTACAACAACAGCTAATCGAGTAGATAAATGAATTTTATTAAGCAACTTATCACAGGCGTCGACAACCAAACAGTTGATGTTGCACGCGTCCTCTGGGTAGTCGGTGTTATCGCCTTCCTTGGATTGACAGGCTTCCAAGTCTATAAGACGGGAGCGTTCGACATGGTCAACTATGCAATGGCATACAGCGGCTTACTTGCGGGTGGTGCTGCCGGTGTAAAAATTAAAGCGAGTACCGAACCTCGTCCAGATGAAGGTAAATAGGTGAACGGCCAATAGTTGGCTGGGAGAAGAGTAATGAAATATTTAAGTAAAGAAGGTGCAATGTGAACCACGACGTAGTCTCAGCGGTTCGACAAGCAGGGGAGGCCGCTGCCGCTAGTGTGACCGTGCTGACAATCTTCAAGTTGCTTCCTGCGATCACCGCAGTGTTAGCGATTGCCTGGTATGTCGTCGGATTTGTGGAGAAGATTACAGGCAAGCCATTCAGTGAAACCCGCCTTGCAATGTTCCTGTCTGGGAAATGAAAGCAGAAAGGTCGGGATTATCGAAATGCCAGTTTCTCGATTTATCCTGATTTTTGATCAGAAAGTGTAAGCTATCTTCTATTAGATGCCTTTCTGGTTATCCTATAAGATAGCTTACACTTTTTCGCTTTGATCAAAAGCGAAGCTCGCTTCTACGAAGGCATCTGGCAAGTCAAGGACAGTAACCGGCTCGCAAGCTGAGATTTGTATTTGCTTTTTTCCAGGTGCTTGGTTGAAATACCGATTATTGGAAATGGCGACGGGTCTGCAAGCTGTATGAGACCTAATGTCACCAGTAGCTCGTGTCGTCACTAGAAGACGCACCATACGACGCGGCGCTTGCACCTGACGTTAGGTAGTACATCACACGATTAAACAGCCAGACGCCGGAAATAACGAAGCCCGCTATTAGCGGGCTTTTTGCTGTCTGAAGATAATTTAGTAGTCGTACGCGTCGCAATGGCCGCATGGGTTCGACAGGCCAGTACGCACAAGCGCGTCAAACACTTCACAGCCACTAACTTCATTACTTGCTGCGACTTGCATTACTGCTTCGGCTTCCGTTGCGCCAGTTTCGATGTAGCCCAAGTATTCCATCAGAAATGCGTTGTCGTTTGCGTTAGTCATTTTGTTTTCCGTTATGTTCGTTTCCATAACCGGATGATGCGTTCTGCCTAATGGCTCATCAACGGAAGAATCATTCGTACTGACATTCTTTTAGCCGTAAAAAAAGCCGCTTGTTAGCGGCCTTTGTATTTTTGCTTAACTAGTTCATTTACGCTGTGGCTTCAGTTTTCGTCTTGCGTGGAGTGCGTGCGCTTTCCTGAAACGCAGTATCCAGTTCCCCGGCTTCTGCCGCAGTCTTGGCAGCGTCTACAAGAGCCACGGCTGCATTTGCGTCAGCCACCTTGAAGTGGGCTGCACCGTTAAGCGTCATTGCGCTGTTGCCGTTTCTGAAGTTAATTAGGTATCCATCTGAAAGCTTGCGGAAGAATTTGCCCGTTTCGCCGGTTCCTTTGATCAGCTTAATTGTCTCGTCGCAGTTTGCAGCAAACTTAGTGCGTGCATTGATCAGCGGATCACGTTTAACAGCAATGCTCGACAAATCCGTAATTGCAGTTGCAAGCGTGGAAAGCTGGACTAGAAAGCCCATTGGTGCTTGCTGTTCGGTTTCGTTTGCTGCCACCACTACGTTTGCGTTCTTAGCCATTTCTTTTCTCCAGTTTTTGCTGCATCAGTGCAGTACATCTATTGGACAACCAGGTGATGGCTTCATCAAGCAAAGAATGACAACGACTTCACAACGAAAATTATTGTTGATTTTTCGACGCTATGAGTGCGTTTCCTGAGAAGGATTGTAAATAAGGGTGAGCGAAAAAATAAACCTAGCTCACAGGAGAAACAACATGCCAATCAACTTAACGCCCCAAATTCTGGACATCATCATTACGAAGATCACACCGAAGACTGTATGGTATGACCTGTACCGAAGCGGGCAATCAGAGAAATGGAAGATCCCAGCAGGTAGCAAGTTCAATACTGCAACGCTTGTGATTGGACAGCGATACCGCGTTGAAAGCATCGTAGTCGTGGTGCCGATGCGAGACCGTATGACCAGAAAGCTCGTGTACCGCCAACGGTATGATTGGGCAACCGCAGCAATACTTTTACCGAAGGCTAAGCTTGTAGCCCAGACAGCAAAGCAGCGAAAGACGCGTGAAGCGCAAGATGCGAGACCGCTTGTCGATACAGAAGGCTTGTTCAGCTTCTAACTATCGAGCAAACAAGCGAAAGCCCACTGCATTGCAGTGGGCTTTTCGGCTTTTCTTTATGAAAACGCCTAATTGGAAGGCTAAGTTCAGAATTTAATCATTTCGCGTGTCCTTTAATAGGACCTGCGAATTTAATTGGTTGATCAAATTTAGATAGTAATGCATTGCTAGGTCCGCTACCACTATAGGCTCAGCTGTTCCCTGTCCGATTCTTTCTGCAAAACTCACACCAAGATGCACGCGTGCTGGTTGGTACGTAACACCGCGATTTGTCACGGGGAGTAAATGACGATCCCACGAATCCCACTCAAGCACGAATTCCACTGCTCCGGTGGCTTTTGCGCGTAGATTTCCGTCCCACTCCTTTGCGATTTCACTCACCGTATGTTCATCCGCATTTCGTGCATGGCGGAGGTAGCACAGCAGGTCATCGTTTTTTCGCAAGTTTTTTGCGGCGTCTAAAATTAATTTACAATCGTTTCGGCCGGCAACAGCTGCTTCAGCTTTGTTCCACGTCCGCTCTAGTTTTTGAAGAAACTCTCGCCAATACATGTCAAACGTTGCAAAGTCGTCGGTTAATTGCGACTTAATCATTTTTTGGTAAAAGCTGATCGCAGCGATTAGTTCCTTCGACGCGTGATGCAGCAAGCTACCTTTTGGGAAAGGTTTATTTTTCATCAGCCGAATAGTTAAGTTCGCGCGCTAAGCCAGATTTAATGTCGCCACAATCACCTAATTTGTACAAATTTTGTACGCGAGGCTTGTGACACGCTGCAGCCCTACTGGCATGCGACTGTTAGCCAGTCTCACAAGTAGCTGATGTACTGCAGTGCTGCCGCGACCGATTCGATCAGGTCGTCTTGGGTAATCACGGTTGCCATGTTCGCTCTTTCAGAAGTACCAGGAATGTTCTGTTTAAGAATGCTTGTCGTTGTGCGTGCTCATCACGATGCGGTCGGTGTAGGCAATTGCCATGGCCGAGAGCAGGAACGCGAAGTGGATCAGGGTCTGGAAGAACAGCGTCTTCACATCGTATGACGACGCGTTGATGAAGGTCTTGAGCAGATGAATCGACGAAATGCCGATGATCGCCATCG
>Ga0265780_10001289_pt1 | contig 35959 bp, 28 predicted proteins | sample P1T30metagenome_FD_192432 | JGI IMG/M metagenome (GOLD analysis project Ga0265780, IMG submission 192432) | Plant litter microbial communities from East Loma Ridge, Irvine, California - P1 T30 | ecosystem: Environmental > Terrestrial > Plant litter > Unclassified | place: USA: California...
GGGGGCCTATATAGTCACCGATCATATAATTAACCATATCCCCTATTATAGCTGCGATAATCAGCAGTATCCACATAAGAAATATATTCAGCCCGCTCTCCGGTTTTGCAATGATAGCTCCTGCAGCAAATAACAGCGAATCACCGGGAAGAAAGGGAGTAACAACAAAACCTGTCTCAGCGAATATGATGACAAACAGGATGAGATATGTCCACGTCTGGTAATTACTAACGATTTCGACAAGATGTTTGTCTATATGCAGTATAAAGTCGATAAGGGATTGAATCAGTTCCAAGGCAATTTGTTTAAGAATCACCAAAAATAGAAATATTAAGAATATCCAGGTTATTTATCGTTCAAGATAAGGTGTTTTTGTTTCGTTTACACTTCTTAATTGATAAGCAGGAGGATATTGTTAAACAGGAAGAGCCTCAGGCTGGTGTTAAATACTTTAACCAACCTGAGGCTCTTTGTATAAAATACTATTTCAGTACCCGGCCTTAATTTGCGATTACATAAACCGCAGGTGTATTGTCTCCGGTACCACCGGCTATACCTTTGGCCCATACCGTATAAATTTTACCGGCTGTTATTGAAGTAGATGCCGAAAATGCCTTCACATCAGAAGTTCCGGCAGCTTTCGCCTGAAAGACATATGATGCCGGATCAATCTCAACAAACTCAGAATAGGCGCGGAACGCCTTTCCTGTAGCAAGAAGGCCAGTGCCATTCTCTACTGCCAGGTCCAGGGAGCCTTCTGCTTTACTAAGATTTACAAATCTGACTTTTGCCTTTCCTGCAGAAGGGGCTGTAAGGTCATCTTTAATGATTAATGAAGTAGCAGTATCAAGACTTGTAGATTTCCCTGTTACAAAATAGGAATAGCCCTTATCCGGCTCAAAAGTAACTGTATCTTTCTCCAGCTCCTTACTTGTTCCGCCGAGACCCACCTGAACAACATAGGTTCCCGAATTTATACCCAGGTAACTGGTGCTTTGAGAATATAACAGAGCCGAACTGCTTGCCATTCGTCCGCCTACATAAAAGTCAAGAGATGTAGTAGCTGGTAATGCATGGATAAATTTAATACCCGAAACATCCTGTTGAACATAGGTATCATCATTTTTGTTACAGGATGCCATGAAAACAAGCCCCAATAGACCAAAACATAAGGTTAACAGACGGCTCCTGTTTCTTTTTAATGTGTGTTGTTTGTTAGTCATAATAAAAAGTTAAAAACATCAAGAGTATATAGTAAATAAACTGTACGTTACTTTAAATGAAAATGCGACAATCAAATTGAAATAAAAAAACAAAAGTCCGGCCAGATGGCCAGACTTTTATAAAATTATCTTTAAGTATATCCCATTGAAAGGGCAATCTGCGCGTTCCCTGAATTTCTTCGGAACACGTTAAGCTCAGCTCACACTTATCCCTGTTACAACTACTGCGTACTAATTACCACACACTAAGCGTAGCTATTTAACATCACAGGCATAACCAGCATCAATACGTTTTCATTCTCATCGTTAGTTTGTGGAATAAGAAGACCTGCACGATTAGGAGTACTCATTTCCAGCGTTACTTCCTCGCCGCTTAAATTATTCAGCATTTCAATAAGGAAGCGGGCATTAAAACCAATTTCCATATCCTCTCCTTCATACTGGCAGCTTAAACGTTCATGAGCCTCATTTGCAAAATCAATATCTTCTGATGAAATATTAAGTTCGCTTCCCGTGATCTTTAAACGTACCTGGTGAGTAGTTTTGTTGGCGAAGATCACCACACGTCTCAGTGAATTAAGGAACTGTGAACGATCTATTGTTAACCTGTTATTATTGTTCTGCGGAATAACAGCCTCATAATCAGGGTAACGTTCATCTATAAGACGACAAATAAGATTAATGTTACCAAAGCGGAAGAATGCACTGGTCGTATTGTATTCTACAGACACGTTCGTTTCTTCGGACGGAAGAGAAGACCTTAGAAGCGTCAGCGCCTTTTTAGGCAATATAAAAGAAGTAGCCGATTCAGATTTCGCGTCCATTCTGCGGTATCTTACCAGCTTATGCGCATCAGTAGAAACAAATGTAAGATTCTGGGGTGTAAGCTGGCAGAACACACCTGTCATAGCCGGGCGAAGTTCATCGTTACTTACAGCGAATATCGTTTTGCTGATAGCTTCTGCAAGCACGGAGGCAGGCAGGCTCACCGCTGATGCATTTTCAACGGTAGGTATCTTTGGAAAATCCTCTCCGTTTTCGCCGCTCAACTTATATTTTCCATCGCCAGCGTTTATTTCCACAGCGAAAGTTGTATCATCCACGTTAAACGCTATGGGCTGATCAGGAAGCGTTTTAAGCGTATCCATTAAGATTTTAGAAGGAATAGCAATCTTCCCCTCTTCTTTTGATTCGACAGGCAGCGAGGTGGTCATGCTTGTTTGCAGATCGGTTGCTGAAATAGTTAAGATGCTATCTTTAATTTCAAAAAGGAAGTTTTCCAGGATCGGTAAAACCGTACTGCTACTGGACGCTCCATTTACCGCCTGCAACTGCTTTAATAAAGTTGACGTCGAAACAATAAATCTCATAAGTTATATCTAAAATCTTGTATTAAAATTTGTCCGGATCTGTTAGTCGCAGAATATCTGCAATAAACAGTATTACTCATCAAAAATAGGAAAAGCAGAAATATACCAAAAAAGAAAATCCTAACATTCTTCTTTAATTGTGGAAAATAAAGGTTATGGTTAAACAAGAAACCAATTTCTTTATTTAACCTGTCTGGCAAATTTTTGTCTCCGATAAAAATACTGGCTTGCTCCAAATATAAACAGTAAAAACAAAGGTAGGATTAAATTTAGCATTTGCCAGTATATCTTTTCATCCCTGATCCTGGCCCTGTCAAGCAGCCTGATCTTTATTTCTTTATTCCTGAGCGTAATAATTCCCGAATCATCGGTAAGGTAATCCGCTACGTTCAGCAAAAAGTTCTTGTTCCCGTATTGCTGCTGACTGTACCTGTCAAAACCTAGCGGGAACGGAGATCCGTCTTGCGTACTTACCTGGTTTTTCAGAATATCGCCGTCTGCGAAAACGATCATTTTAGCAGGAGCGCTCACTGCCGGCATCCCGGGCTGTCCATCTATACCTTCAGGTACCGGCCTGTTTGCAAAATCAGACGGAAATTTCCCTTCCAGAAGCACCCCAACGGCTTTGGGACTTCCCCTGAACTCCCTCGGATCAGGTTCCTGCTCCACCATCTGCAAAGAAAGCATATTGGGAGTATTCAACACCCGGCTGTAAGGAGACGAAGCAAGGATTACCTGCTCCCTTACTCCTTTGACCGCGATGGTATCTATAGTACTGGCAAATTCACTTCTTATACCGTCGAGGTTCTTTACTACCGGATGTTTGGATACCGGCACAAAGATCGGGTAAAACAACCAGGGCACCATCTGGATCTGGGCCTGCCCGCCGGCATTGCCCATACTTAGCGGAATCTGGGCACAATTCATATCCGCTATCAGATTATAATTAATCCTGAAGCCATACCGGAAGAACATATCGTCGAGGTTCAGTTTTTTGGGAAAGGCAAGCTGAGTGCCCATTCCCCTCAGGCTGTCAAGTTCGGCATTCACATTGTCAATACACCAGAAAATACTTCCGCCCCTCATCAGGAAGTAGTCTATTTTATATTTTTCGGCCTCAGAAAATGCCCGGTCGGGTTTGGGAACAACCAGCAGGCTTATTTTGTCGAGCCCCTCAAACGGAATATTCGTAAGGTTAACCCTCCCTGCTTCGTAACCTGCCTGGAGCGAGTTCATCGCGTCGGCCAGCTGAATATCAGAAAGTTCGCCATGCCCTTCTGTAAAACCAACCCTCGGCTTACCGCCGCTGGTTACCTTTTTAATGGCACTGGTAAATGCATATTCAAGATCCTGTACCGCATTGTTTAATATTTCCTCCTGCGAAGAACCTTTTCTGTCGTGAAAAAGACTTACCGGCATTTGTTTGTCTCCATAAGTAATAAGTGCAGCCGGTACAACTATTTTCTGGGTTAGTCCTTCTTCCGTTTTAACACTGAGGTTAACAGACTCAATGCCTTTTGCCGCAAGCTCCTGGTATACCTGCTCCTGCCTTTCGGCACTGCCCGAAGCTGGATTAACAAAAGCAACTTTAAGATGCCCGCCCGAATAAGCACGGTAATCTGCAAGCAGATCACGGGTGGCATTACGTAAACGCTTAAAGGCAGCCGGAAAATCTCCTTCCAGGTAAACCGTTACCTGCATATCCTGCTTTAGCTCAGACAATTCGGTCCTCGTTATATCAGACAAGGTGTATCGCTTTTCACGTGTAAAATCAAAGCGGGTAAAGAGAAAAGACGAGATAATGTTTAAGACTATCAGCACAATAATAAATAGTGCCAGATAAGTAAGATCCTTTTTACGCCTGTTTACCATTTTCTACCTCCTAACACGGTTTTAGTAAAAACAAGGAACAGTGCCATAAAGCTCAGAAAATAAACAAGATCCCGGGTATCGAGTACGCCGCGGCTTACAGATTGATAGTGTTCATTTATGCCTAAAGCTGTAACAAAGGTATCGACAGACTGCAGGGATAACAGCTGACTGATAGAATCAAACCCGCTGAATGCGATGAAACTTAAAAAAACGGCTACGGTAAAGGCGATGATCTGATTTTTTGTGATAGACGAAGCAAATATACCGATGGACACAAAAGCGCCTCCAAGCAGGAAAAGGCCAATATAAGATCCGATAACCGCCCCGCTGTCTACATTTCCTTCGGGAACTCCCAGCTGATATACAGAATAATAATAGATCAACGTAGGTATAAGAGCAAACAATACCAGCAGCAGGCAGGCGAGAAATTTTCCCGTCAGTATCTCCCAGTCAGACAATGGACTGGTCGCCAGCAGTTCGAATGTCCCCTCTTTCCGTTCTTCAGCAAAAGACCGCATCGTAATAGCCGGAATCAAAAACATGAAAACATAGGGAGCCAGATCGAACAATCCCTGTAAACCGGCGTATCCATAATCAAGGATGCTCGAATCAGGGAAGATCCAGAGGAAAAGCCCCGTTGTTAAAAGAAAAACGCCTATGGTAATATAAGCTGCAAGAGAGCTCAAAAAACCATTTATCTCTTTAAAAAAAACTGCAATCATCTATTTTTCTTTGCCTGTCGATATTTTAACCTGTAACTGAGAGAAATATATTTTCGAGGGTCTGTCCTCCGTGAGATGCCTTTAGTTCATTCAGGCTGCTGTCTGTTACGATCTTTCCCCGGTTAATAATAATAACCTGTTCACATATGGCGTCTACCTCCTGCATAATATGGGTTGAGAGAATTACCGTTTTAGTTTTTCCCAGTTCCTTTATAAGGTTCCTTATTTCAATGAGCTGCCCCGGATCCAGTCCGGACGTCGGTTCATCCAGTATCAGCACCGCCGGATCATGAATGATGGCTTGTGCCAGACCGGCCCGTTGCCGGTACCCCTTTGAAAGCGCTCCTATCTTTTTATGCTGCTCTACTCCCAGGCCGGTCAATTCAATCACTTCTGCAATCCTCTTTTTCCGGTCGGGTATGCGGTGTACACCAGCCACAAAATCAAGCGATTCCTTTACATACATATCCAGGTACAGCGGATTGTGTTCAGGCAGATATCCTAAATTCCGTCTTACTTCCATTGGGTGTTCTGCCACATCGTACCCGCACAAGCTCGCCCTGCCCGATGTTTGCGGAATAAAACAGGAAAGGATTTTCATAGTAGTAGATTTACCAGCTCCGTTCGGACCGAGAAACCCTAGAACAGACCCTGGTTTCGCCGAAAATGATATTCCGTCTACAGCCATCTGCTGTCCGTATTGTTTTGTTAATTTTTCTACCTGTATAGACATTTTAGTGTTACACGCTCCCGGTGATGTTTATCTGCAGCACCACAAGCCAAATATCAAATTTTAAACCAGAATAATCATAAAATAGTATTTCTTAAATCTAAACCTGCCCGGAGATCAGATTCCACTCCTGAAATAAGGCTGAAGGCTTAAAAAAGGATACAATATTTTTTCTTTATGCTTTTCTGTAAAATTGCACATAAAACAATTTTATATAAGTTTGCATCACCATGAGTAAAAATAACGACGAACTTTTTAAAAACGTCATCTCCCATGCTAAGGAGTATGGATTTGTTTTTCAATCGAGTGAGATCTATGATGGACTAAGCGCTGTATACGACTACGGTCAGAACGGAGCAGAACTTAAAAATAATATTAAAGCGTATTGGTGGAAATCCATGGTGCAGCTGCATGAAAATATCGTCGGCATTGATGCTGCCATCTTTATGCATCCCACCACCTGGAAAGCCTCCGGGCATGTTGATGGGTTTAATGACCCAATGATAGACAACAAGGATTCTAAAAAACGCTATCGCGCAGATCAGCTGATAGAAGATAAAATAACCCGTTACGAAAAAGACGGAAAAACGCAGAAGGCAGAGCAGCTTCAGACTGCCATGGATGAAGCTCTGAAAAGTGATAACCTGGCCGCTCTCCACGATCTGATCGTTGAACATGAAATTGTTTGTCCTGTATCCGGCACAAGGAACTGGACCGACGTACGTCAGTTCAACCTCATGTTTTCCACCAAAATGGGTGCTGTTGCAGATGACGCTGATGTAATTTACCTCCGCCCGGAAACAGCTCAGGGGATATTCGTAAACTACCTCAATGTTCAGAAAACCGGCCGCATGAAGATCCCGTTTGGCATTGCCCAGATAGGAAAAGCCTTCAGGAATGAAGTAATTGCCCGCCAGTTCATTATCCGCATGCGCGAATTTGAACAAATGGAAATGCAGTTTTTCGTACGCCCTGGCTCAGAAATGGAATGGTATGAATACTGGAAACAAACCAGGCTCAAATGGCATAAAGGGCTCGGTACCGATCCCGAAAAGTACCGTTTCCACGATCATACCAAACTGGCTCATTATGCAAATGCAGCAGTCGACATTGAATTTAAATTCCCTTTCGGATTCAAGGAAGTTGAAGGAATTCACAGCCGTACAGATTTTGATCTGAGCCAGCATCAGAAGTTTTCCGGTAAAAAACTGCAGTATTTCGATTCTGAGATAAACCAGAACTACGTTCCTTATGTAATAGAAACGTCTATCGGTCTTGACCGGATGTTCCTGCTGACGATGATTAACGCATACGAAGAGCAGGACCTCAGCGAAGGCGACAAAAAAGACAGCCGCGTGGTATTAAAACTCCACCCCTGCCTCGCCCCTATTAAAGCTGCTGTATTCCCGCTGACCAAGAAAGACGGCCTCCCGGAAAAAGCCCGTGAGATCATGAACAGGCTTAAGCTTGATCATAATGTGATGTACGAAGAGAAAGATGCTATTGGAAAACGTTACCGCCGCCAGGATGCTATTGGTACTCCTTTCTGTATTACCGTAGACCACCAGTCGCTTGAAGACAATACAGTAACTATCCGCTACCGCGATACCATGCAGCAGGAAAGGGTTGCGATAGAACAGCTCGACAAAATAATCGGCGACCTGGTAAGCTGGAAAAACCTCCTGGCATAAAAAAATTCAAAAAAGCGACCGGCGATATGCCGGTCTTTTTTTGCCCTATTTACTTTTTTGTTATTGTTCTATGACAATTTATTTCCAATTTTATTAAACATTTCAACTATTCTGACTTATCTTTGTATAACAGACGCCAAAAAAAACATAACCTAATTAGAATTTTACCGTATAATAGGTTACATTTATCTACTGAGGGAAAAAAATATGAAGAAAAGGATTTTTCGCGGGGCAAGTTTCATACTTCTTACTTTAAGTATACCTGCAATCGGATGGGGAATAATCGACAATTCAGCGCTTGACAAAGCAAAAACTGAAATTAAAAAACAGAGCGTACCTACCGCCGTTTCCAATGTTGAACTATTTGACCAGTACGTGTCTGAGATCTATGACAGTGCAAAACTTAATGCTGCTTTATTGGATTATAACGTATTTAAGAAAGCTGTTACTGGTTATTACAATTTCAAAAGCAGTGGTAAGGCATTAGGAAGGCCGGTAATTTCTGTTGTCGACTTCAGCAAGGCAAGTACAGAGAAACGGATCTGGATTATAGACCTGGAGAAAAAAGCATTGTTATTCAACACCTTCGTAGCGCACGGGCAGGGCAGCGGCGACAACTATGCTACTGCGTTTTCAAACACAACAGACTCACACCAGAGCAGTCTCGGCTTTTATATAACCAGTAATACTTATATTGGTAAACATGGTTTATCCTTAAAGTTGAACGGCATGGATGATGGCTATAATACAAATGCTTACAATCGTGCTGTAGTAGTACACGGAGCAGATTATGTAAGCCAGGAATTTATCAATCAGCGCGGACGCCTTGGCAGAAGCTACGGATGCCCGGCACTTCCGGTAGCCCTTACACCTTCGATCATACAGGCAATCAAAGGTCATACAGTGTTATTTATTAACGGCTCGGATAATGACACTTATACTTCCAATTACCTTGATGAGCAGATTGCAGCAAATCTGATGGTTGGAGCAGGCTCCTCTTTACAGGCGGCAAGTCTATAAAATCGTAATTCCACAGATAAGATATAAAAAAATCCCCGGGCGTTTGTCCGGGGATTTTTTTATATCTTATCTTTTTGCCCTTTCATACTGCACCGGCCAGTTAAGATCAACGCCCAGTTCTTTAGCGGCATGCATCGGGAAATAAGGATCCCTGAGCAGCTCCCGGGCCAGGAAAACCATATCGGCCTGCCCTGCTGTTATAATATCTTCTGCCTGCCGGGCTTCAGAGATCATGCCCACGGCAGCAGTCAGTATCCCGGTTTTTTTAACAGCTTCAGCAAATCCGACCTGATAACCGGGCCCCACCGGGATCTTCGCCTGCGGAACATTTCCGCCAGAAGAGCAGTCTATAAGATCCACATCCTTGTTTTTCAATATCTCGGCAAGAGTCACCGAGTCGTCTGCAGTCCAGCCGCCTTCTACCCATTCGGTAGCAGATATACGCACAAACAGCGGATACTCCAGGGGCCATATCTTTCTTACCGCTTCCACTACTTCGATAAGAAGCCGGGTCCGGTTCTCAAACGAACCGCCATAATTATCTGTTCTGAAGTTAGACAGCGGCGACAGGAACTGGTGTAACAGGTAGCCATGTGCAGCATGGATCTCTATAACTTTAAAACCGGCTTCAAGTGATCTTTTAGCTGCCGCATAAAAATCAATGATCACTTTCTCAATCCCCTCAGGATGCAGCGCAGCAGGCAATCCCTGACCCTGCGAAAAAGGAATGGCACTAGGAGCTACAGTCTGCCAGCCTCCGTCTTCCTCAAAAAGGAACTTTCCGCCCTCCCAAGGCGGCAGCACGCTCGCCTTTCGTCCTGCATGAGCCAGCTGTATACCGGCAACGCTCCCCTGGGTATGAATAAATGATGTAATCTGCTTTAAGGCTTTTATATGATCATCAGACCATATGCCAAGGTCTGATGCGCTGATCCTTCCCTCAGGAGAAATGGCGGCAGCCTCGGTAAGAACCAATCCGGCCCCGCCTGTTGCCCTGCTCCCCAGATGAACCATATGCCAATTGTTGGCAAAGCCGTCAATACTCGAATACTGGCACATCGGAGATACTGCAATCCGGTTCTTAAATTCTGTCTTTCTTATCGACAAAGGACTGAAAAGGTGACTCATATTATAGGTGTTTTAAAGAAGGATACAATTTTTGATTCTAAAAAGTTCGCTGCCGGCGTATAAAAGTACCAGGAAAACTTACCTGGCGGCAAGCGGTGTCAGCGTATAACCAGCTTCCTTTAATAAAGCGAGCAAACCCTTCGGCCCTACAAGATGGCCGGCGCCCACTGCGAAAAATACCGGCCCCTGTTTCATCATTCCCGGAATCTGGTCAACCCAGTTCCGGTTTCTCCTGGTAAGCATCGCATCCAGCTCTTCAGGTGTATAATCTTCATTTTCAAGAAAAGCTTTTTCAACAGCACCGAGATTCTGAACGGTATAATCCCGGAATAGTTCTTTGCTTTCGTTTACAAGCCGCCCGCTCTCGCGCACCGTCTGCAGCAACATCTCTTTCTGCCTGTCAAGAGGCACATTGAATAGTAAGCCTGCCTGAAACTCCATAGTCTCCAGCCCCTGAACCTGTTTGCCTCCCTGTTTGCCCTCTTTCTGGAAAAACATATCCATTGCCGGGTTATCCGCCGAAATATCCTTTGGTGCCAGAAAACTTATTAATGTGACCTGCACCGCAGCAGGTTTTAACCCGTTGAAATTGGAAAGTTGTATACCTGTAGTTTTAACAAAAAAAGAATCAACCTCTGCAAATTCGGCTTTTGTAAGAAGTTTATCCAGCGTATTATTTTGTAATAACATATAAGGCATCATTTTACGGGCCATTTCCATCTCATCATCCATAACAACTTCTCCTACAATAGTCTTACTCCTGTTAAAACATGCGAGTATATTAGGAAGCGTATCCAGAAAACTCTTTCCGGCCAGATGATAGGTGCCAAATAAATAAGATGGCGATGCGAGCCCTTTCCCGCTTATCTCCCATAACAGACCCGCTTTCCGGCTTGTTGTTCCCTGTGCAAAAGACTGAGACCCGATAATCAGTGCCAGCACCCATAAAAAGTATTTTTTCATACGGCGGCGCAGCTATCAGCTAAGAGAAAATTTCAGCCATCCGTTTCCTTCATAACCAAAAACAAATTGCCTCGGGTTAATAATTTCAGCCAGTATCTCAATAGAATCAACCACATGTGCGTCAGAACCCTGAAAATATTGCCCGGCATCTGCGATATACACCTGGTTGTCTTTTACAGCCCGCAGATCGTTCCAGCCGCGCAGCTGAAGCAGCACATCAATTTCCTTTAATGTTTGTTCTATAGAAAGCCCTGCAGCGGCAACCAGGATAATATCCGGATCTGCCTCCCATAAATCAGAAGGGTCGATAGAAACAGGTCCATCACCGTTCCCGGCCAGCACAGCAGTTCCGCCGGCAATCCCAATCATGCCGGATACCTCCTCCTGTGCCCCCCTTAATGGCTCAAGTCCGCTGATACAGCATACCTTAGGACGGGTTTCAACAAATTTAAGTTTATGTATAATCAGATCTATGCGCTCCTGCAATTCCTCTGTTAAAGGCTCTTCAAACAGCGAAATAATTCTCTTTTCCGGCATTCTTTTTTTCTGCAAAGGTACAAATCCTGTATAAGCATAAAACTGCTTAATATCATTTAACATATATCAGATACATAATTTCCGGGCACCCCTAAACGAAAAGCGCCGGGAAGATTTCTGCCCGGCGCTTTTCGTTTGAAATATTTAAAGCCTTACATAGTCTGACCGTTCTGGTTGGAGTCTTGTTTAAGATCGTCATTATTAACCTTCTTTTTCTTCGGCTGCTGAGCATTGAAGTTGACTTTACCGAACTGGTAGCTGAAATTGATACCTACCGAGCGGAAAGGAATAGAGAACTTGCTGTCCTGCGTAAGATCCTCTGTATTGATCTTACTGGTGAAGTTCTTTCTTTCGTTAAAAGGATCTATAACATTCATTCCGATCTTTCCCTTTTTATTGAGGATCTGTTTGTTCAAAGATAATACCCACATATTAAATGATGGATTACGCCCCTGGAACGTGCGTCTTGGGGCATTAAAGATCGCGAATGTTTCTACAACAAAAGACTTTGGCAGGTTAACAGATCCGCTTACAAAAGCATTATACATAATGTATGTATCGGTATTTCCGGCCGCACCCTGCAGAGCATTGCTCGCTGTTGGCTTATAGGTAAACACATTGGCATTTCCTCTAAGTGTGACACTTTTTACAGGCGTGATCTGCCCGAAAAAACTACCCCCGATTGAATTATTCTTGCCAATATTCCTGTAGGTATTCAGAGTCACGGTATCACCCTTGTAGATATCTGATGTAACGAAGCCCTCTATTACGTCGTCCGTATGTTTATAATAGAGCGAAGCATTTATTACCGACGACTTGATAAATGTAGAGAAATTTAATTCCAGGTTCTGAGATACCTCAGGCGCCAAATAAGGATATCCCATGCTATGGTACAGCTTATTGCTTGTATTTCTGAAAGGATTCAGATACTGCAGACTTGGCCTCTGGATACGTTTGGAGTAACTGAGTCTGAAAGTATTCGTCTTGATTGTCTTTGAAATGGAAAAACTTGGAATAAAATTAGTGTAATCACTGGAGAATGGCCTGATGTCATCACTCTGATTATCTGCATCACCTTCGATCTTAGTCTTTTCAACCCTGGCGCCTACCTGCATTCCAACTGTTTTATTAAGCTGGAAAGTTAAAACACTGTATCCTGAGTATACATCCTGGTTATAATCGTACACGTTAGATAAATCCGGACTGAAAACAAACTCGCCACCCGCCCCGGCAATTTTATATACTGAATTGCTGTTTATCTCGCGCATAATGGTTTTAGTGCCCGCCTCAAGTTTAACCTTTGAGGTAATCGGCAGTGAATAGTCCAGCTGCGCAGTATATTCATCATTGATACCATCGTTATCCGCCATCTGGTCTTCCTGGTCCAGGGCACTGATCAGGGAAGTGAAATCAGTATTACTTTTGGCATGGCTCCACTGTCCGGCTACCGAAAACTCATGCCCCTCTTTTTTGAACTTATGAGTATAATCGGCGTTCCAGTCAAACCCGCCGAAGGAATTGTCCTGGTCATTATTTACGGTGTATGTACTAAGGCCGGTTTCTTTGTTGTTAAATGCGTTCAGGGTCTCACCATCCGTAGAAAAACCACCCTGGTTAAAGCGGATCCCTGAAGAGATACTATTACTGCTGTTGAAATCGTAACTTACATTTCCGGAACCCACATATCCGTGCCGTTTCGTATCCGACGTTCCATTTTGTATACGCGTGCCATACTTATCTGCGCTATTAAAACTAATTATACTCTCCTGGGGCCAGGTCAGGTTACCTCCGGCATTTCCGCTTATGCTCAACCTGTTGTGGTTAACATTGAGATTAACGTTTCCGTTATTCTGGCGCGTACCCAAACCTCCGCTCACAGAACCGCTTACACCAGACATATTACTCTTTTTAGTGATGATGTTAATGATCCCGGCAGAGCCTTCGGCATCGTATTTAGCCGAGGGACTGGTGATCACTTCCACACTCTTTATCTGATCTGCCGGCAGCATCTTCATCGCATCTCCTACATTGGCAGCTACAGCTCCTGAAGGCTTACCATTGATCAGCACCCGCACATTTTCACTTCCGCGTAAAGCCACTTTTCCATCCTGATCTACCGATACCATGGGTACCTTACGCAAGATATCGCCCGCATTTCCTCCGGCCACTGTAGCATCTTTTTCGGCATTATATACAACCTTATCAACTCTGTTCTCAATTATTGCCGCCTGCCCTGTCACCGCGACCTCCTTCAGCGCCGTTGCTGACGGTGAAAGTATAATGCGGCCGAGGTTGGCATCCGGCTTACCGGGAGTTGTTTCTACCGGGTTGATCACCTTAGTCGTGTAGCCCATAAAGCTGATCGTGAGCTTATATTTTCCGGGACTAATATTATCTATTTTAAAAGCGCCCTTTTCGTCTGTAAGAGCTCCGTTAGTGCTCTTGGTCGAAGCACTTCTACCTAACGACACCGTTGCATAGTCAATAGGCTTTTTCGTAAGGGAATCTATAATAACACCCGAAATCCGGCCCGTTATAGTGGGAGCAGCACCTCCCGGAACCTGAGCTATCAGGGTATTTATAGTTAAAATACAGGATATAAGTAAAAATATTCTTCTCATCTTCATTGTTTCGTTATTAGTCGCAATCAGGGGCAATTTGTTACATATTCAGTAAAAAAACAGAAATAGAAACAGAAAGGCATAAGCTCAAAACCGGCATTGCAGCCCTGTAAGAGTATGCAATGCCGGCGTATATTTTAAGGCAGATTTCCTTAATCAATAATTTTAACAAGGATCAGATCACAATATTTACAATCCGCCCTTTTACAACAATTACCTTTTTAGGAGTTTTATTATCAAGATACCTCTTAACATCGGGATTATCAAGAACAACCTTCTCTATTTCAGCCGGTTCAAGCGTCAGAGATACCGGAAGATTCATCTTCATTTTCCCGTTTATAGATATAGGATAGGCAAATTCATCTTCGACAAGGTAATCCGGATTAAACTGCGGATACGCTGCATAAGAAAGATCGCCAGCTTTGTTCCCAAGCAGACTCCATAACTCTTCTGTAATATGGGGAGCATAAGGAGCCAGCACAACAACAAGCTTCTCCAGAATCTGACGTTTGTTGCATTTCAACTCGGTAAGCTCGTTCACACAGATCATAAAGCTGGAAACAGAGGTATTGAATGAAAACCGCTCAATATCCTCCTCTACCTTGCGGATAATTTTATGAAGCGACTTAAGCTCCGCTTTGGAAGGCTCTTCTTCTGAAACAACAAATTCAAAAGCATCATTATGAAACAGCTTCCAGAACTTGCGCAGGAATTTAAATACACCCTCTATGCCATTTGTATTCCAGGGTTTACTCTGCTCAAGCGGACCAAGGAACATTTCATATAAGCGGAGGGTGTCTGCGCCATAACGTTCAACGATATCATCAGGATTAACTACATTATAGTACCGTTTAGACATCTTTTCAACCTCTACACCACACACATATTTACCATTCTCAAGAACGAACTCTGCATTTGAAAACTCCGGGCGCCAGCTCTTGAACTTATCAGTATCGAGCACATCGTGGATCACAATATTCACATCTACATGTAAAGGAGATGTTTTATACTGATCCTTCAATCCAAACGACACAAAAGTATTCGTACCTTTTCCTTCCTCATCAATAACCCGGTAAACAAAATTCGAGCGTCCCTGGATCATTCCCTGGTTAATGAGCTTTTTGAATGGCTCCTCTTCAGAAACATAACCAAGGTCTTTTAAAAACTTATTCCAGAAACGGCTGTACAGCAGGTGTCCGGTGGCATGTTCGGAACCTCCGATATAAAGATCTACATCTTTCCAGTATCCGATAGCTTCCGCAGGAGCAAAGGTATTTTCCTCTCTTTCGGAAGCAGAGGCCATATACCTGTACCAGTACCAGCTGGAACCAGCCCATCCCGGCATAGTACTTAGTTCATACTCATACGCATCCTGGTATTTCCAGTTTTCTGCCCGTGCAAGAGGCGGCTCACCAGATTCTGTAGGAAGATATTTATCTATCTCAGGCAACAGCAGAGGCAATTCATTTTCTTCGATCAAAAATGGAAGCCCGTCTTTAAAATATACCGGAACAGGTTCGCCCCAATAGCGCTGACGGCCGAATATTGCATCGCGCATACGGTACTGCACTTTTGCTTTTCCGGCTTTCAATGCTTCCAGTTTATCTATCAGTACCGGAATCGCTTCCTGGTAGCTCAAACCATTGATAAAATCAGAATTAATATATTTTCCTTCTTTTGTCGCATCGGCTTCGTTCTCCACATCTTTCTGAGCATCCAGTATCTGGATAACCGGCAATCCGAAATGTTTTGCAAAAAGCCAGTCGCGCTGATCTCCTGACGGCACCGCCATAACAGCTCCCGTACCATAACCGGCGAGTACATAATCAGCAATCCATACCGGGATCCTCGCGCCGTTTAAAGGGTTTAAAGCATAACTCCCCGTAAATGCCCCTGACACTGATTTAGCATCGGCCATCCTGTCGAGTTCCGTTTTCTTTTTAGTCTGATCAATATAGGCGTCGATCTCTGCCTTCTGCGCATCCGTAGTTAACAATGGTACAAGCTCATGCTCAGGTGCAATCACAAGGAAAGTAACCCCGAAGATAGTGTCGACCCTGGTGGTAAACACTTCGATAACTTCTGAAGCTGAAGATGCTGAATTCAGATTCTCCAGGTGAAATTTCACAGAAGCCCCGGTACTTTTACCTATCCAGTTACGCTGCATCTCTTTCAGCGGTTCAGGCCAGTCGATATGGTCGAGCCCCTGCAGAAGGCGATCAGCATAAGCTGTGATACGCATGCTCCACTGCATCATTTTCTTTTGTTCCACAGGGAACCCTCCGCGTTCAGAAACGCCGTCTTTAACCTCGTCATTTGCAAGTACCGTACCCAGTGCGGCGCACCAGTTCACAGTGCTTTCCCGAAGGTAGGTAATACGGTATTTCAGCAGTTCCTGCTGCTTCCCGTTCTCAGATAACTGTTTCCATTCCTCAGCTGTAAAAACCGCTGTATCTTCATCAGAAACAGCTTTAATTCCAGCCGACCCGCTGACTTCAAAATGAGATACCAGCTTAGCTATCGGCTCAGCCTTATTCGACTCAAGGTTATACCATGAATTGAAGAGCTGCATAAAGATCCACTGCGTCCATTTATAATAGGCCGGATCGCTCGTGCGAACCTCCATGCTCCAATCGAAAGAAAAACCGATCTGATCAAGCTGCCTGCGGTATGTGTTGATATTCTGTTCAGTAGTAAGGGCCGGATGCTGACCGGTTTGGATAGCATATTGTTCAGCAGGCAGCCCGAAAGAATCGTATCCCATGGGATGCAGCACATTAAATCCCTTCAGCCGTTTATAACGTGCAAAAATATCCGAAGCAATATATCCCAGCGGATGTCCCACATGCAGCCCCGCCCCTGAAGGATAAGGAAACATATCAAGAACATAATATTTGGGTTTCGATGAGCCGTTATCAACCTTATAAGTTTGATTTTCGGCCCAAAACTGCTGCCATTTTTTTTCTAAGTTTCTGAATTGGTAATCCATGGATTCTATACTTGGGTTGCGAAAATACGAAATCCCCGGGATTTGTGACAGGCTGTATTGCGATAAAAGGCGTGGGAGGCATGAAAAGAAGGCAGTTCAGTAATTCATACCGAAGTAATTGTACCCTTTATGACGAAGGTTCGGCGAAATCTGTATTGCCAATGCATTTTGCACGTTGAAAACGTTGTTCTCACACCATCCGTGTAAAACGTAACATCGTCCTCGTTTGTAACGAGGATGCAGCGAGAAATGCATTTTCAATGCATACAATACGCCCAACCACTCCATCACATTCCCTACCAGAATGAACCCCTGACTCTCCGTAAACGCTCCCTTCTATCACAGTGAGCCTACGGTCGATATACGGTGAATGTACGGTGAAATCTTATTTCTGCAGTTCCGAACAAACAACTGGTATTGCGATATTAACAGCCTGTTTCAAACCAGTTCAGGCTGTATAACGGGCGTATCGAAAGTTAAAACATTTACCTTAAAATCCAAAATTCAGGGTCTGTCTCTCGTTTAATATCCTCCGCACCCCAATATTAATCCTGCTTTTTTTACGTTTCTATCCTTAAATATTTATTTTCGCATATTGTAATAAGAGATTCATGGAAGAATTTGAAGGAAGCGCCTCTTCGAAAAAGACAAAAACCGTATATATTTCTACAGTTATCAGTATTGCGCTAGTATTATTAATGATCGGCCTGCTCGGCCTTATCCTGGTACATGCCCGCAACCTGTCTAAATATGTCAAAGAGAATATCGTATTAAATATTATCGTTAGCGACGGGGCAAAAGAAGTAGATGTGCTGGCACTTCAGAAACAGCTTGACACACATCCATATGTACTGAAAACACAATATGTGAGTAAGGAGCTTGCTGCACGTAACCTTCAGAAAGATCTCGGAGAAGACTTTGTCCAGTTTCTTGGCTACAACCCCCTTCTGTCATCTATCGACGTTTATCTGAAGGAAGACTACGCTAATAATGCCAGTATAAGTTCTTTCAACAATCAGCTTACAAAAAATCCCATGGTAAAAGAAGTGATCTATCAGCGGTCATTGATCGACATGGTAAACCAGAATATCAAACTTATCGGCATGGTGATACTGGCCTTCGCCGGCACACTGCTGATCATTGCGGTTGCCCTGATAAATAACACCATTCGTCTGGCAATCTATTCACAGCGTTTCCTTATAAAAAGTATGCAGCTTGTAGGCGCAACCAAAGGTTTCATCCGCAGGCCGTTCCTTGGCTACGGATTCCTGCATGGATTACTTGGCGGACTTATCGCTATCATCCTTCTGCTGCTTACTTTATACCTCGCGCAACAGCAGATTCCTGAACTCGTCATTCTGAGGAACTGGTTCGAGTTTGCATTGGTATTTGTAGCGGTGATCGGTATGGGAATCCTGATTTCAGGCTTAAGCACCTATTTTGCCGTCAGCAAATATCTAAGATTAAAAATTTACGACCTTTACAGATAATACAATGGCTATTAGAAAGACATCCACCCAGGAAAGTACCCCCGTTCAGTTTGTTTTTGGAAAGAGCAATTACCGCCTGCTTATTATCAGCATCGTGGTAGTGATCTTAGGATTTATCCTGATGATGGGAGATACTGATATTTATAGTTTCACAAAGATCATACTGGCACCTATCGTAGTGCTTGCCGGGTTTACTATCGGCTTTATCTCCATACTGAAAAAGCGCGGATAGACAGGAATGAGTATTTTCGATGCAATAATCCTTGCTATCATAGAAGGATTAACAGAATTCCTGCCCGTATCTTCGACCGGACATATGATCATTGGCTCTTCTTTAATGGGGATCCAGTCCAATGAATTCGTAAAGTTATTCACCGTAGTTATTCAGTTCGGGGCTATCCTTTCTGTAATCGTTCTTTATTGGAAGCGGTTTTTCCAGACGCTAGACTTCTATTTCAAATTATTTGTTGCCTTCGTTCCGGCGATAATATTCGGCGGGCTGTTCAGCAGTAAAATTGACGAATGGCTCGAAAGTCCGCAAACGGTAGCAATCGCCCTTCTTCTTGGCGGTATCATCCTTCTTTTTGTAGATAAATGGTTCAAAAACCCGGTAATAAACGACAGTTCTGAGATCACTTATGCCAGTGCTCTCAAGATAGGCCTTTTCCAGTGCCTGTCCATGATTCCGGGCACATCACGGTCGGCATCGACTATCATCGGTGGCATGACCCAGGGCTTATCACGCAAGTCGGCAGCCGAATTCTCTTTCTTTCTGGCCGTACCTACCATGTTCGGAGCTACATCAAAAAAGTTATGGGATTTTTACAAGGATGGTTACGTAATAAGCGATGAAGAAATAAAAATACTGGCTATAGGAAATGTAGTTGCTTTTATTGTAGCTATGCTGGCAATCCGCACCTTCATTACATTCCTTCAGAGAAGAGGCTTCCAGCTTTTCGGCTGGTACAGGATTGTTGTGGGTATCATTATACTGGCCTTCCTGATGAGCGGCCATAGCCTTCAGGTTATCTAGACAAATGAAAGCCGCAAACCTGCCCGGGGCGGCTTTATACATATTAATATAAATAAGGACTGCTGTGGGAGATTCAATATATAAAGAGTTTAATTTCGCGGAAGGTGAGCTTCTGCTGATCAATAAGCCATACAGGTGGACAAGCTTTGATGTAGTAAGTAAAATAAGGAACTCTTTTAAGCCGCTTAAATTAAAGGTGGGGCATGCAGGAACACTGGATCCGCTGGCAACCGGCCTGCTTATCATATGTACCGGAAAACTCACTAAAAAGATAGATGAGTACCAGGCTCAGGAAAAAGAATATACGGGAACTATGGTTATCGGCGCTACTACGCCCTCTTATGACCTTGAAACAGAAGTCGACGAAACTTTCCCGACCGCACATTTAACAGACGAGGCTATTTATGCCGCCTGCACAGAATTTATGGGCGAAATTGAACAGTTTCCTCCTGCACATTCTGCAGTAAAAGTAGAGGGCGAACGTTTATATCTTAAAGCAAGACGCGGAGAAACTGTAGAAATAAAATCGCGCAAGGTAACCATTACAGAATTTGAGATCACCCGCATTGAACTGCCTGAAGTAGACTTCAGGGTTGTATGCAGTAAGGGCACTTATATCCGTTCTTTAATATACGATTTTGGTAAAGCCCTTCAATCGGGCGCTTACCTGTCAAGACTCAGAAGAACCCGGAGCGGAGATTTTCGTATAGAAAAGGCATTCGAGGTGATGGAATTTGTGAATCATGTTAAAAGTCTTAAAGAGAGAGATGTAACAGGCCCCGGCACCTTAAATCCGGAAACAGACAATATTAAATAAACAATATCTTTGCCGCTGCAAAATGATAGTTTATAAAAACATAGACGAATTTAAGAAGCTGAATAATGCAGTAGTAACGATCGGAACCTTCGACGGCGTTCATTTCGGACACCGCAAGATCATCAACCGTCTTATCGAAGTTGCCCGCTCTACCGGCGGGGAAAGTGTCATACTCACTTTTTTTCCGCATCCGAGGATGATCTTACATCCCGAAGATTCCGGCCTTAAACTGCTCACTACAATAGAAGAAAAAGCTCAGCTCCTCGAAGAACTGGGTGTAGATCATCTGATCATCACACCATTTACAAGAGATTTCTCAAACCTGTCTGCAGAAACGTATATCAGGCAGATCCTGGTTGAAAAGATCGGCACCCGCCACATCATTGTCGGGTACGACCACCGTTTCGGAAAAGACAGGGAGGGCAGTTTGTACGACCTCCAGATGTATTCGGCCCAGTATCAGTACCAGGTAGAAGAAATATCGGAGCAGGACATACATGAAGTCGCTGTCAGTTCCACAAAAATAAGAACTGCCCTGCTCCGGGGTGATGTGCAAACAGCGGCCGATTTCCTGGGATATCCCTTCACCCTCACAGGAAAAGTCATCAAGGGCGACAGGCTGGGCAGGCAAATGGGCTTTCCTACTGCAAATCTGCTGGTAGAGGAGAATTATAAACTCATCCCCTGCGATGGTATTTATGCCGTCAGGGCAGACGTTCTAAGTGCCGGCGAAGACACTCCTGCCGGACATTACAGGGGAATGGCCTATATCGGAAACAGGCCGACCATTAACGGCATGACCCGAAACATCGAAGTAAACCTGTTCGATTTTGACCAGGAAATATACAGGCAGTACCTCCGCATTCACTTCCTGCATTTTATACGGGAAGACATGAAGTTCAGCGGACTGGACGAGCTGAAAGCACAGATCGAAAAAGACAAACAGGATGTTCTGAAGTTACTATCCGCAGAGCCCGAACAGGCTGATTCAGAATTAAAAAAGAATTAGTAGTTTTATGCTTCTAATAACGATGATTCATTGGGAAAACTAAACCTCGATAAACAGGAAGCTGATTTTCTGAGCAAGATCATCAGCCATTGGGAGAAGGAAGGGCTTGTCGACAACAATACAGCTCAAAACCTTCATCAGTCTTATGACGTTAAACATTTCGACTGGCGCCGCCTGGCTCAATATTCGTTCTGGATCGCGCTTGCATGCGGGCTCATTGCGTTTGCCTCCCTGGTTATAAATGATGAAGTAATAAAGATCCTCGAAAAACTTTCTGATGCTCCTGATATACTTGTCAGCGGACTATCTGCCGCACTTGCAGGCTGGTTCTATTATCTGGGTCAAAAAAGGAAACAGACTAATCCTGAACGGCTTTTCAGCAACGAGGCCACCGTTTTCATCGGAGTACTTTTCACAGCCAGCAGTATAGCCTTTCTCGGTAAAGCACTCGATAACGGATCAGGACATTTTTCAATACTATTTCTGCTCTCTGTAATCGTATATGGCATACTTGCCTTTAAGTTCAGGTCCAGATTAATATGGGCTTTTGCACTTATTTCTCTGGGCAGCTGGTTCGGTACAGAAACCGGGTATCAGACAAACTGGGGCGATTATTTTCTCAGAATGAATTATCCCCTGCGTTTTGTTGTTTTTGGAGCCATTCTTACCACAGCAGCGCTCGCCATTTCCAAAACACAGCTGTTGGGATATTTCAGGAACCTCACCTATATCATCGGCCTGTTCTATCTCTTCATTTCGTTATGGTTATTATCCATCTTCGGAAATTTTGGTAATCTCGAAGACTGGATGCTCATAAAACAGACAGATATTTTCTACTGGGCAATATTATCATTCCTTTTCTCTCTGGGTTTTATGCTTTACGGATTAAAGCAGAAAGACTACATAGCCCGCGAATTCGGTATTACATTTCTTCTGATCAATATATATTCCCGTTATTTTGAGTATTTATGGGATATAACAGATAAAGCAATCTTCTTTGCCATACTGGCATTATCATTCTGGCTTATAGGAAGTAAGGCCGAAAAGATCTGGAATGTTGAATTTCTGAAAAAGAAACAGGAATAAAAAAGCCACCAAAAAGGTGGCTATCCTACTAATTAGCTTATTATATAATTATACCTGTTTTGAAAACTGGATATTCAGGATCAGCTTCACATCATCGCCCACCACAATAGTTCCTGCTTCGGTAACGCCCGACCATTGCAAACCAAAATCCTTACGGCTTATTTTGCCGGTCACTTCAAAGCCAGCTTTAACGTTTCCATAAAAATCTGTAGCAGTTCCGCCAAACTCAACATCCAGGACAACCGGCTTGGTAACATCCCTGACGGTAAGATCACCTTTCAGTTTGTAATTCTCAGCTCCCGTCTTTTCGAACGAGGATGATTTAAAGGATATTTTAGGATAGATCTCCGCATCAAAAAAATCTGCAGACTTCAGGTGCGTATCCCTTTGCTCCTGGTTAGTGTCGAGGCTGCTTACATCGATGGAAAAGTCAACCTGAGCATCAGTAAACTCGTCACCTGATGTCGTAGCTTTTCCTTCAAAACTTTTAAAGTAACCGGTTACAGTTGAAATTACAAGATGTTTAACCTTAAACTGCACCTCAGAATGCATAGGGTCAATGACCCAGGTTGTAGCGTTTTCCATTTTTATAGTTTGATTATTCAAATAAAATAAATCTACAGTTTAAACAGGTAAACTGAATGTAAATAATTTCCTTCCCGGATAAATTGTTTTAAGAAGATAATACACAGCAAGGTAACGGGCTCTTGAAAAGCCAGGTTACGCCTAGGGGTGCAGACCTTTCTTTTTAAGGTAAGCAATCAAAAATTCCGGTCTGTCGGTTTGTATTATAGCAGCACCTTTTTTTAACAGCCAGTCATAACTGCCTTCCAGGTCTCCGCGTACAGCGCGATCGTCGTCATGCCCGGCGTTGAGGCTCGGCCATAACGAATTTATCCATATTTTAGACCCTCCGGATGATATAGGCGACGGATCCTTTAACACCTGCGACGTATCAGAAGCGAAGACCAGTTCGAAGGCCACGGGTTTAAACTCTTTCTGGTACCCTGCAATCAAAGCTGCCGCTTCGGGCTTGCCGAGCGTCACTACCGGCATATATCTTATCTTCCGGATAAAGCTTCCATATTCTTTAAGAACTTTCCCGGCAGGATATTCCGATTTTGCTATTGCCTGATCCAGCGTCCCGGTACGTTCCAGAATCTCCATTACCGCGGGCAGGTAATCATATCCCTTATCCAGGTTCACCATTACTTTTCCTTTAACGGCACGCATCACTTCCTCGAGTGTTGGAATACTAAAGACAGTTACCCTGCCAAGTCCGTTCTTCAAACGGAGCGTTCGCAGCGAATCCAGTGTAAAACTGTTCACTGCACCTTTTGCATTTGTGACCCTGTCTACCGTTTTATCGTGCATAAGCACCAATTGTCCGTCACTGGTTTGCTGCAGATCGATCTCCACAATGTCCACTCCCATTTGGACGGCGCTTAAGATAGCTTCCAGCGAGTTTTCCGGGAAATTATGCCAGTCGCCGCGGTGTGCGGCAACTAATACCTGCGTGCTTCTCGGATCATCCATTATCCTGATGATGTCGGCTACAGGCCTGCCGGACGACTGCCGGGCAACGAGTCCTGACTGCAGAAAACACGTTAAAAAAAAAGCAAATAAAACTGGTCTCATAATTATACTCGTTCAATATCGGTAAAAGCCTACTTCTTTACAAGGCCGGCAGCTTCGCTCCTATACCCTCCCCTGCAAGCCTTTCCATTTTTCCTCCGGGTATATCATTTACATCGAGTACCAGGAAGCCATCCAGGCTGTCTGAAAATTTAGGATCAATATTAAAACAGATAAACCTGGCATTCAGTGAAAGATACTGTCTTAACAAGACCGGTATTTTAATATGGCTCATCTCCAGTTCTGAAATCAATGTATCGAGGTCTTTAAGCGAGTTGCCATTTTCCAGCAGCGCATCTTTATTGATTTTTGAAAAGTCGACCCTGAATTTCTTCCGCGGTTTAATAAAGCCTGCCAGATACTCGTCAAAATGGTGTTTCATAATATAATCAACCATCAGCGATTTTGAAAATTTCGAATAACGGTTGCTGATACTAACGGGGCCTACCAGGTAGCGGTATCCAGGATTCAACTCGAGGTATTTTGCAATTCCCTTCCACAAAAGAAACAGGGGTAAAGGTTTTTGCTGATATTCTTTCCTGATCCATGAGCGTCCCAGTTCCAGGCTCTGCCTGAGTATCGGAAAAAGCCCGCTTTTCATTTTAAACAGTTCGGCGGTATAAAAACCCTTTTTTCCCATACTGTAAAATATCTCGTCGCCCTTACCGATGCGGTATGCTCCTACCAGCATCCGGGCCTTACCATCCCAGATAAACAACTGATAATAATAAATATCAAAACGATCCAGATCCAGTGAATTGTTGGTACCTTCTCCTACCTCTCTGAACGTTATCTCACGCAGACGTCCTATCTCCTTAAGAATATTGACTATCCTTGAGGGAGGCGCTATATAGACATCATAGTCCCTTTCCCGGTATACCAGCAGGTCTGAGATTGTCGATATTTCCTGTTCCAGCAAAAGAGAAGAGCTCGCGGCAATAATATCCCGGGGTTTCTTTTTGACATTAAACAGGCTGGCTGGGTGCAGCAGCTTTTTATCATGCTCCAGGCCGGTTCCCAAAGCATATGTTTTGGCGCGCAGATAATTCAGCAGCTGAGTATTATTATCTCCGCCGGGCACCTTGCCGGGCTGTACAGGTTTTCCTATACGCACGCGCAGCACGTGTCCATGTTTGTTAAACATCTCTGAAGGCAGTTTTGCTGTTTGCAGGGATGGGTGAATAAAACGAAGCAAACTAAATAACAAACCGTTATTCCCCTCGAAATAAACAGGCAGCACCGGAACTCCGGCCTTCGAAATAACTTTTCCAACTACCGGATGCCATTTCCTGTCGGTGATCTGCTGTTTGCCGGGATGATAGGCAGATACCTCTCCCGCAGGAAAAACAGCTACCGGACTACCGTCTTTCAGCACCCTGAGCGTGGTTTTTAAACCGCTGATACTGGATGTGTCTTTAATATTTTCAAAAGGATTAACCGCAATAATATATTCGGCCAGGTTGGAGATCTTCTTCAGGAGAAAGTTCCCCATAAACCTGGTATCCGGGCGGCGGGCGGCCAGTATGCTGAATAAAGCGAGCGCCTCTACTGCTCCATAGGGATGATTGGCGATAGCTATAAAAGCTCCGTCTGAAGGAATATTCTCCAGGTCACGTTCATCAAGTTTTATCGTGATTCCCAGCACCTTCAATACATAATCGGCAAAAGCTACGCCCTCCAGCGATTTGGCCTGCTCCATAACGCCGTTAAGCTCATTGATCTTCATCATTTTCATCAGAAAAGAGGCAAGACCAGGAAAGGGGACCTTGCTGATCCCCGTTGCCTTAGAAAATTCTTCTTTCGAAATAACCGGCATATACCTGAATTTCAGAGTTTAGACTCAACCCGACCTTATTCCGGTAAGCTGTCAAGCTCCCATTGTATGTTGGCCCGGGCTGCATTTTCATACAAGTTATGAAACACCTCAGTCTTAAATATCCTGTCCATACCCAGGAAATACTTAAGCACTTTTTTCCTTCCTGCATCAAACTGCGGAGAGCTTCCATATTCCAGCCTCACATTTTTCACATATTCCTTATAAATATTCCTGTCGAGACCCAGAATAGACATATCCCCATCATTAAAGAGATTAGTATCCTTGTCTGCGCTCAGGGCATGAGCCTTGGTAGCGAGAATCAGCCCGCGGCATTTTTCGATCTTATCATCGGGAACCTTCGCAGAGCGAAGACGCTCTACCGCCAGCTCTGCACTCCTTTCTTCATCTTTGTGATCAGGCGAATTATATATCACATCATGATATACCATTGCCAGCACCAGTGTTTCCCAGTCGCCTGTTTCAGCCCGGCATTTGAGCAGCTGATTATAAAAATTATCCAGGTGGTCCAGGTTATGATAGTGCCTGTCGCCGCCGGTATAATTATTTTCGACTTCCGTCCATAAGGAGTCAGCCCGCCCCGGGTCCTTACAGAACTTCATGATAATGCCCTTGAAGATATCTTTAAGATCATTTTTAGGGGCAGATTTACTGCTCGACGGCTGAATCATTACGCAAGATAATATTAAAACAGCAAGCGTTCTTTTAATTTCCAGTCTCATATCCTGTCTTTTTATTTCAGAAGGGGGAAGATCCCTGCTGCGGTTTTATTTCTTACCAGTATTTTATTCATATCATTTTTAATCGTCACCACACCAGCAGTTTTGTCATAAGTAAAATCGTCTAAACCAAGCTGCCCAGGGATATAGGAAGGAATTACAGCAGTAGTATGTACGCTGGTAACATTCGGATTATTCTGTTGCTCCACCTGCGATACCGGGAAGCGGATACCGAGATCAGTTGTTCGTCTTCCTTCCGAAATAAAGATTTCCTGCCTCATTAAAGAAAGCAGGTACAGTACTTCGTCTGCGGTAGTCGCAGCATCGATAACTCCTGCAGTAACTGATGTTCCCGATACGGTATATACGGTTATATTACCTGCCTGCCTGTTAAGAACGTAACCGCCTTTCGCCGTGCTCTCGGCATCAAATTTCACATTTACAGCCGTTAGGGGATAATCGCTTCTGTTTCCCTTCCTAAGTGCAAGTTTCCCGTCTACAGAAGCCACCGGCCTCTGTTTAACCACGTTGACGAGGTTTTTTAATATGGCTTTTGACTCGGTGATATTATTATTCCCTAAAGCAGCCTCGGCCATGATCAGGAAAGCTTCCTCACCCTTCAGAATAGCCACCGGCTTCTGGTCGGTACTGGCGTTACCGGTATGGTAATATTTAGGGTCCAGGAAATCGAGCCTTGGCAGCGGCGCATAAGTATTGGTAGAACTGCTGAAGGTATAGGTCTGCATAATATTGGATACTCCGTTCACTCCGTCAAACCGGGCCTGAAGTAATAACATCGGGCTGCTGTTCATTACCCCCGAGGCATAAGCCACAGCATTTGTTTTGTCGCCAAGATTATAATAAGCCCTTGCCAGAGCCAGTGCATATTGCTGCTTTTTCGCCGCATTTTTCTGAAGGGCATCGGCAGCTTTAAAATAACCGATGGCTTTATTGAGCCGCTCAGACGACGTTGCGACCGGGCCTCCTGCCGAAATGGGCAGGGAGCTGTACAGCTCCGCTCCTATAAGGTAAGCGTACCCGCCCAGAAAATTCATTTCAGCCTTAATACTGTCGGTTGTTTCGCGGCTGGCAGGCGCCACATTATTAAGCCCGTATTCTGCCATCTGGCTTAAGCGGCCTATTGCACGCTGCATATTATCTACATCGAGATCGGTATACAGGATGGTAGGAATATCAAATACCTTGTTGGAAAGTGAGCTGTTATTGTAATAATTATCTGATGTTATTTCAGAAAAGTGTACCGTTTCATTCAGCGTTAATGCCAGCTGCCGGTACATTCCGTTGAGCCATATCTGTGCAGACTGTGTAGTACCAAGATAAGATTCATCTGTTACATTCGGATTCTCGACCTCTACAAGCGAGCAGGCTGAAAATCCCGCAATACCTCCGGTAATGAGCGCTGTACAGATAAAATTCTTTATTATATGTTTCATTTCTTTTTGCGGGTTAGAAGTTGATTTTCACGGAGCCAATAAATTGTCTTGGAGAGGAATATGCTGCATAGTTAAGACCTCCGGTTGTAGCAGAGCCCTGTCCCTGGGCTCCTCCCGGCATTACAGCTTCCGGATCGGATGAAGATGCTGTAAAATTAAGCGGGTTAACAGCTGTAAAACCTACGCTCAGATTGCTAAGGTTCTTACCGAGGAATCTTTTACCAAAGGAGTAGACTATCCCCATGGTCCTTACTTTCAGAAAGTCGCTTTTCTCGACAAACAGCTGCGAATAATTTAACCAGTTTGCTGTTTTGTTCTTTTCCAGTTCCGCTGCCGGAACACCCTCTGTGGAAGCCCCGTAATTTATCCTGAACTGTTTATCCCAGTTGGATAAATAACCGCCGGTCTGATAATCTGCATTAGCAAAAAAAGACAGGCTCCTGTAACGGATGTTCAGGCCTACGCTGCCGGTAAGTTCAGGAATTGTCGAACCGAGGAACGACTGCGGAGTAGTGCTCTGAAGCGTGCCATCCGGCCCGAATGTTCCGTAATTGCCGCTGATATATCCTACAGGATATCCTTCCTTCACTACGATCTGTACCGTTCTTGAAGTCATCCCGCTCAGATTAAACGCCGGTGCCCCGCCGGTGCTTACCACCTTATTATCTACCGTATTTGCAGAAGCCCTTAAGCGTACATCCCAGTCCTTTTTCTCCACAACAGCCAGCACTGCTGCAAACTCCCAGCCCTTATTTGATATTTCGCCTATATTGCGTAATACATTGGGCTGGCCCGAAGAAGACGCCGGAGGTACTACAAATAAGGCATCTTTGGTTAGGTTATTAAAATAATTAACGGTGAGGGAAACTTTATTGTTAAACAGCCCCAGGTCGGCGCCAACTTCCCTGGCATACGTTTTCTCGGGGCTCAGATCTGCATTGCCTGGCTGACCGAAGGTAGCCGACTGCCCTCCCGAAAAACCGTTAAAGGCAATTGTACGCTGATTGGCAAAAGGCGTAGGGAAATTTCCCGCCACGCCGAAGCTAGCCCTCAGCTTTGCAGTATTAATAACTTTCTGATTCCAGCCTGTAAAAAATGGCTCAGAGCTCAGAATATAAGAGAACCCGGATTTAGGGTAATACTGCACCCCGATAGAACTTCCAAATGCAGAATTGCCGTCGCCACGCAGCCCGAGATCCAGGAAGTAGCGGTTTTTATAACCTATATTCTCCTGCAAGAAAACGCCGTAATTCGCCACTTCTGCATAAAACTCCGAGCTGGTACGCGTTGCTGCCTGTCCTACAGTAAGAGCTCCGTCACGGATATCCTGCCCTATATAAGCGATCTGATGATCTTCCGTGCGGAATACCTGCCCGCCAAGAGTGGTCAGAAATGAGAAGTCGTTTACGCGGTAATCATATTGCCCGGTCAGTTCGAAAGTTAGCCCAAGGTAGTTCCTGTCGTAATTGGAAAGCGAACCCACACTGTTGGCCCTGATATGGTTATTGAAAGCCATGGTAACCACCGATTGCTCCCGCTGCATGCGGTAGTCTATTCCAAATGTTCCCTTTACCAGCAGATCCTTAAGCGGCTGAAATTTCAATGCCTGTGATGTACTGAAACGGTTCACATTGGATGAATTATCCTGCAGCATCTCTGCGGAGTCAACGAAAGATTTCATCCTTGCAAATTCACTGACGCTGAGATCATTAAGATTTGGATTAAACCCCGGCCCTATGATCTTCGAAGCGCCGTCTTCTGCAAACCATAATCCGGAATACCCTCCGGAGTTACCATTTCTTACACGGCTCAATCCCTGGTTATTATAAGAAAAGCTACTTTCATAGGTTAAGGAACTAAGTACCTTTGCATTAAATCCGACCCTGAAATCGATCTTCTCCTGCTGGTTCTGATTGTGGATAAGAACGCCGTTCGATTTGTTATAGGCCGCAGAAACGCTGTAGCCGAAATCACCGCTGCCCCCGTCCATGCCGACACTATATTTATTATAAAACCCGTCCTGAAACAACAGGTCTTTGGTTCTGTCAAAATAAAGAAACTGGTTGGTAGATGCCTCCGCTCCAATATCTGCCGCCGCACTAAAAGAAGCTTTTCCTGATCCTCTTTTCTTTGTGAAGATCTGAAGTACACCGTTTGCCGCATCAGAACCATATAAGGTAGTGGCCGCCCCCCCGTTAATATATTCTATGCGTTCAATGTTCTCTACCGGGATATCAGAAAGGGCGCTTGTAGATGCTCCCTGCGAAATTCCGCCGGAAAGGTTCATTCCTATAGTAGGAGCGGTATTCAGGTTATCCATACGAACTCCGTCCACATATATAATAGGCGTCGAATTGGCAAAGGCCGAGTTGAACCCGCGGCTCTGTATAATAGTGGTTGAGCCCGCCTGCCCGCCAGACAACTTAAACTGCGCATTAGGAACCTGCGACTGAATCAGCTGATCTATCCGGTTTACCGGAAGGTTTTTTATCTGATCAGCCGAGATTGTAGTAACATTGGTAGACAACCTCCGCTTATTCACGTTTAAGCCCTGTCCCGTTACTACCACTTCATCCAGCTTAATAAGATCTTCTCTCATCTCGATGGTCATTGCCGCACTCCTGTCGCCTGCGCTAACGGTACGGCTTACCGGCATATAACCTACCGCAGAAAACATAAGCGTATAACTTCCCTCAGCTTTTGAGGAAGCCGGCAGAACGATCTGAAAATTCCCCTTAACATCAGTAGTGGTTCCGCTTTGCGAACCTGCAAACTGGATATTTACGCCACGTATGGCATTTTTCCTTAAGGCATCTGTAACTGTACCGCTGATCTTTTCCTGTGCCTGCACCATATGGTTCGTTAGCAGCCATAATACAAGTGTTAATAATGAGTCTCTGTAGAATTTCACGTTAAAGTGGTTTGATTACCCTGCAAAACTCATCTTATGATATTATTTAAAAGCCAAGTAAAGATTAACTGTAGATTATGATTAGTAACCGCGGATACTGAAATGTTAAAATTCCGGTTTCTCTGGTAATATTCCTTTAATGCCCGCTTAACAAGGAGAAAGTAGATTTGATGCCAGCATTCATCAAATCTTACGATATGAAATTTTCAACTACGGTGTTTTTCTTTTTACTGCTAAACTGTGTGTTCGCCCAGCCGGCGAAACATGTCGTCCTGGTTAGCATCGATGGCTTCCGGCCTGATTTTTATATGGATTCCTCCTGGCCTGCCGCCAGCCTTCAGTTCATCCGCGACAGCGGCGCCTACGCCACTGAGGTCAGGGTAATATTCCCCAGTGTAACCTATCCTTCGCATACTACGCTTATTACCGGCGCCTTACCTGCCAGGCACGGCATATACTATAATACGCCGTTTACGGCAGGAGGCAAAGCCGTTTGGGTTACTGAAAAAAAGGAAATAAAAACAAACACTTTATGGGATGCCGTACACCTGGCCGGCCTTACTTCAGCATCAGTATCCTGGCCCGTATCAGTCGGTGCCGCTATAGATTATAACCTGCCGGAAACCTGGTCAGAAACAGATCCATCAGACAGACGGGGAGCTATCAGCAAATTTGCAAGCCCTGAAGGTCTCTTTGAGGAAATGCAGGAAAAAGCTATCGGACATATTGAAGCCGATGATCTCAACCTTAAACATTTCAGTATTGACGAAAACAACAGCCGTATGGCGTCTTATATTATCCGCAAGTATAAACCTTCCTTGTTAACCATCCATATAGTAAGCGTAGACGGCGCGCAGCACGAAGAAGGCCGGAACGGAACAGAAGTAAGGAAGGCAATAGCAACGGCAGATCATGCCGTCCAAAATTTACTTGAAGCCATAGAACGCGCCGGTATCCGCGACAGCACTGCCATAATTGTTACGGGCGATCACGGCTTTTCAGATATCAGCCAAAGTCTGGCACCCAATATATGGCTGGCTGAGGCAGGATTGACCGGAAATGGAAATAAAGAAAACTGGAAAGCTTTGTTTCATCCGGCAGGCGGATCAGCCTTCCTTATGCTGAGGCAGAAGGGCGATACCAAAACATTACAGCAGGTTGAAAAAATCCTGACCAGCCTGCCCGACTCTTATAAAAAACTATTCAGGATTGTGAGCCGGAAAGAGCTGGATAAAATAGGCGCCGACCCCAATGCAGCATTCGCGCTCGCCCCTGTACAGGGCGTCTCCATCAACGCCTCTGCAAGCGGCGAAGTTCTGAAACCGGCAAAGGGCGGGGCCCACGGATTTTTTCCTGAATTTCATGAGATAAATACAGGTTTCATTGCCATGGGTGCTGGCATTAACAAAGGTCTTATCAGGGATAAAATGGGATTGGAAGACATCGCTCCCCTGGTGGCAAAACTTCTCGGAATCGAATTCCAGGCGGCAGACGGCAAACTTGTTCCCGGTATAATAAAAGAATAAGCCGGCAGTACGGGCAGAAGGACTACAATCCTTCGCCCCCTTTTAACTTCCCGCTAGACAGCATGATAACCAGGCCGATAAAGGGCGTAAGTAACATTGAAAACAGCAGGGACCAGCCCAGGCCCACTTTTCTTTTCCGGCCTATGGTCCATGCCAGCAAAAAACAGATGATGAAATATATTACCGCTGCAATAAGAAGCTGTTTCTGTTGGGTGAATGTATCCATAATATTATTATAAGTCAGGTTATCCGGGTCTGCATAACTATTCCGCAACAATTTTACCCCTCATCGTGCCGTAATGGCCCGGGAATGTACACAGAAAGTCGTATATCCCCGTATTGGGCAGGGTAAAGGAGATCCGGTCAGTTTCGCCCGGGCCTATAAGACGGGTATGGGCAATAACAGATTTCTCCATCGCAACAGGTATATATTCGTTGTCCCTGGCCTTCATAGCCTCTGTAGCAAAAGTTACAAAATCAGTCCCCAGATCCAGAAGAGCAAAATTATGCCCCATGGACTCCTTTGGTATGTTCCCTACATTACGAAGTGTAAGTGTAACCTTCTGCGAAGCATTCACCTTAAACAGCGTATCGCTGAACTGCATCCTGTCATTTGCAGTAAGGTCAATAGTGTTGTTTGCCTTAATCGCATCCAGACCGGGAATTTCTACGGTGGCTGCGGCTGTAGGTTTATCAGTCGAGACGGCACGGTGACTGGTGTCCGCCGTGGAGCCTCTCAGCTCCTTTTTGTCGTTAACACATCCGTTTAAAAGAAAAACAAGAGCTGCTGAAGTTAAATAGAATAAGGTTCTCATTACGTTAATGTTAGGTTCTTAACTAATACGGTATTTATTTTTATTATTTATCTATGATCAACAATACATCCTGAATTTTTGTTTCTTTAAAAGATAAGTCCTGTATAATTATGCTAACCTGCCCTTTGCAGAATATTGCATAAAGTTAATTTGGCTTCCGAACAAAGGCAGCAGCCCGGAAGCGAACGCCGTACTGTCCGGTTTTGATACATTGCAATGTTTTTATAAAAAATAAAAACATTGACTAACAGGACATTAAGACAAAGGCAGGCTATTAGATGCCAGAAGATCAATGTTCATATTCTCACGGATAAGCTTAATAATATGTTTAAAAATTACCTGAAAATTGCCTGGCGTAATATCATAAAGAACAAAGTTTACACATTTATAAATATTGCAGGCCTGTCTGTAGGAATGGTGGTTGCCATACTTACCGGGTTATGGACATGGGACGAACTGTCTTTCAATAAATATCACCAACACTATACAGATATTGCACAGGTAATGCAGCATCAGAGTTTTAACGGTACTGCCAAAACCGGAAAAGCTATTCCCCTGCCGCTTGAAGAAGAAATGCGAAAGAACTATGGCAACGATTTCAAGCATATAGTAATGGCATCCTGGACCTGGAAACACATGCTTAACTTCAACAACAAGAAGCTGATGCAAACAGGTACATATATGCAGGCCGGGGCGCCGGATATGCTTAGCCTTAAAATGCTGAAGGGCACATACAGCAATTTCGGCAATCCCTCTTCCATATTACTTTCTGCTTCCGCTGCAAAAGCGCTCTTTGACGATGCGGAACCTATAGGGAAAATACTTACCATTGACAATAAATATCCTGTAAAGGTAATTGGAGTTTACGAAAACCTCCCTTACAATACCACATTGCGGGAGAATGAGTTTCTCGCGCCCTGGGATCTGTATCTTACAACAGAAGACTGGATAAAAAATTCCATGACAGACTGGTTCAACAATTCATTCCAGATGTTTGTGCAGATCGGGGAACGCAGCAATATGCAGCAGCTGTCAGCTAAAATAAGGGATGTCAAATTGAGAAAGATCGACAAAGAAAGTGCGAGGTTCAAGCCCCTGATATTCCTCCACCCCATGGGCCGCTGGCATCTTTGGTCTGAATTTAAGAACGGCCTAAATACCGGAGGAAGTATACAATATATCTACCTTTTTGGCGCCACCGGCATTTTTGTATTACTTCTGGCCTGCATTAACTTCATGAACCTAAGCACCGCCCGCTCAGAGAAACGCGCAAAAGAAGTAGGCATCATTAAATCGATAGGTTCGAGCCGTAAACAGCTTATTATGCAGTTCTTCACCGAGTCAATTCTGATCACGGCGATAGCATTTATCCTTTGCCTGCTGCTGGCGCAGTTAAGCCTGCCTTATTTTAACGCAGTAGCCGATAAGCAAATAAACATTTTATGGAGTAACCCTTTATTCTGGGCAGCATGTGTCATTTTTGTAATAATCACAGGGCTTATTGCCGGCAGTTATCCTGCCCTGTATCTTTCGTCATTTAAACCTGTCAGCGTATTGAAGGGAACTTTCCGTATAGGCCGTTTTGCTTCCATACCACGTCAGGTACTGGTGGTATTGCAGTTTACAGTATCTGTTGTTCTTGTTATAGGAACGCTTATCATCTTCAGCCAGATAAAATATACCAAAGACCGGCCGGTAGGATATAATCGTGATGGGCTGATAATGATAGATATGTATACCTCTGACCTGCACACACATCTAGATGCCTTTAAACGCGATCTCATTGCCACAGGGGCAGTAAGCGCGGTGGCCGAATCGTCGAGTCCTGTTACCATGCTGAACAGCAACAGCAGCGGATTAAGCTGGCAGGGTAAAGACCCGCAGAGAACCGATGATTTCGGAACCATTAAAATAACAAAAGGATATGGAAATACCGTAGGCTGGCAGTTCATCGATGGCCGGGACTTTTCTGAAGATTTTGCCGGCGATTCTTCCGGCCTGGTGATCAATGAAGCTGCGGCCAGATATATGGGCCTGAAAAATCCCGTTGGAAAAATTGTAGACTGGGGAAAAAAATACAGGATACTGGGTGTAATCAGAGATATGGTCATGCAGTCGCCTTATGAACCGTCCAAACAGACTGTTTTTTATCTGGGCCGCGGCATGGGCGGCGTTATCAACGTACGGATCAATCCAAAAGTGAGTATGGAAAACGCGTTACGCCATATTGAGCTTGTTCACAAACGGTATACTCAGGAGCTCTTTAATTACAGATTTGCCGATAGCGCCTATGCTGAAAAGTTTACAGCCGAAACCCGCATAGGCCAGTTAACCTCGTTCTTTACCCTGATAGCCATAATGATCAGCTGCCTGGGTTTGTTTGGCATGGCTTCATACATGGCCGAAAAACGCACCAAGGAAATCGGTATACGCAAAGTGCTGGGTGCTACAGTAGTCACTCTATGGGGTTTATTATCAAGGGACTTTGTCAAGCTCGTACTGATAGCGCTTACTATAGCCGTTCCGCTGGCTTATTATCTTATGTACAGCTGGCTGCAGAATTACCAGTACCGCACACCATTAAACTGGTTTATCTTTCTGGCCACAGGCAGCGGCGCTATTATTATTACACTGGTCACAGTAAGTTTCCAGAGTATAAAAGCTGCACTGGCCAACCCTGTAAAAAGCTTAAAAAACGAGTAAGAGTACAGTTTGCTTCTATAACAATAACTTAATGCTAACTTTTTATTAACGTCAAGCAGGT
>Ga0265780_10001290_pt1 | contig 35904 bp, 26 predicted proteins | sample P1T30metagenome_FD_192432 | JGI IMG/M metagenome (GOLD analysis project Ga0265780, IMG submission 192432) | Plant litter microbial communities from East Loma Ridge, Irvine, California - P1 T30 | ecosystem: Environmental > Terrestrial > Plant litter > Unclassified | place: USA: California...
AAAAGGCCGCGACGACATCAGCCACGGTCACAAACTGGGATAGCATCAGTTCGACCGAGTCTCAAGCTCCCGCATTAACAACATCCCAGTCGACATCGCCGGAAGCACTTGAGAACGACCAAAGCACAAGTGCTATCGAGGTGGCAACTAACAGTTCTGCACCGATGGCACTCGAAGTCACCGTCCAGAAAACCTACAGCAGATCTTCTGACGCAACGACCACCGGCGTACTGGAAGCCGTCGAAACTGAAGCACTACCCTTATTCGCCGATTCCTCATCTTCGACGACCGTGGAAGCTCAGGCACAGGCTTCGGTAGAAACTCAGACCACCAGCGTCGCTTCATCCACGGCTTTGGCGGAACTGAGCTCGACGCAGACTTCTCCACTCATGTACGGCAGTATCACCTTGACTTACACGACTCACTACGATACTACGAGCGGTTTCCCAGCCACTGCAGAGACGGTCACCCCCGCACAGTCGTCTTCCTCGGCTTCGACTGTGGACTTCTACAATCCATTCCCTCCATCAAAGACGGAGGATGCTGTGAACTCTGTGACTCCGGCAACTTCTTCCATTGGTGCAGAGAACACCGCAGTCAGTGCCAGCGATACTCGTGCATCTCCTGTGTTTTACAGTGAGCCGACTTCGGGATCAGCGGGCCAAGTGACTTCGTCGGCAACAGCACTCCAGAACACTGCATCTGCAACCGTCAGCTCTGTCGGTACTCTTACGAGTGTTCCCGACAGCTCCTTGTCGCAGCTCTCGACATCTGCAGTTCAAATAGCGCCAGAGTCGTCGTCTTCCATGATGAACAATGAAGGCATGAGCACATTGACGTCGACTACGTTGAACATGGACGGACGCTCGTCGGCCGCGCCATTCCCAACTGACCTCGCCGTATCTAGTGTTGCTCTAGACCTGAATGAGACCGTGGTGATGACTGCTGTTGCTTCGACTACCACTAAACTCAGCCTCAGTGTGAGCGACATCTTCCAAGCCATCGCTACCGATGCACCACCAGAACAGCTGTCCAGACGCAGCGATCACCCGGCCCCGAGGAAGGGCATTCAGCCCCAAGAGAAGAAGCTGCAGACCAACAAGTTCTACTCCAACTTCTTCCTCGAGGATCAGGCGTTGCCGTCTTACATCTTCCCTTACTCGGTTGTATGGGCCAACGGTACTGGTGTGACCGGCAGCTATGGCATGGCAGTCTCTCACACTGAGCGTGTGCAGTTTGCTGGGGGCGAGACTGATCCTGTCACCGGCGCTTGGAGGTTCTACGCCAGTCCTATTGGTGTGCACTCTGTTGTGCTGTCGGCTACAGAATTGACGAATGACACTAAGCTGACGACTGACTCTCTCGAGGCTTTCTCCGTCAACGTCAACCTGTCTCCTGGCAGTGGCAACAGCTCATCTCGGATCACGTACCCGCTGGTGCAGGGCATGGGTCTGGTCACGGCAGAGTACACGAACGCTACGCCGATGATCGCCTCTGGTATTGGATTCGACAACATCACATATATTGGTGCTGCTGGAGACAACACCACTCACAAATACCGAATGGAACTTACCAACGGCTTCTCTTGGTTGGCATACGTCACCCCGAAAAACTCTGAGTACGATGTCAACAGCTTCACACTGCTCGATGGCACCAATGTCCAGGGACCCTCAGGCTTCATGGGCACTGTCCAGGTCGCCAAGATTCCTAACGATGCTACCGATGCGGTTGAAGTCTACGACAGCGCTGCTGGTGCATACCCTACTTCTGGCAGTATCTCAGGCTCCGTGGAAGGCACAACCGGCAGATACACCCTCTCATGGAAGAAGGGTGGCGTTCAGAGTCAGCAATTGCTCATGTTTGCGCTGCCACACCACATGCAATCCCTTTCAGAGGAGACCAAGGGATCCGTCACCGATGTCAAATTGATGACGACCGTCAAGGGAACTGGTGTTGCCATCCGCGGCGAGAGCTGGACACTTGAGGAGCCCTTGAACATTGACATGGAGTTCGCTCCCTACCAGCCGGGTTATGGTAGCGTCAGGAACGTGTCTTCTGAAGACGCCGCTCTCATCAACGAGGCAGGAGCATCTGAGCTTCAACAGGACATGTCTGAAATGAGCAACTTGGACTCCATGTACTACTCCGGCAAGGAACTCGCCAAGTATGCTGGCATTGTCTTCGCTGTCAACGACATGGGCAAGAATGTTTCTCTCGCCCAAGGTGGCCTGGAGAGACTGAAAGTGGCCATGGCGCGATTCGTCGACAACAAGCAGAAGTTCCCTCTTGTCTATGAGGAGGCCTGGGGAGGTGCTGCCAGCAGCGCATCTTACGACACTGGTGACAGCGGTCAAGACTTTGGAAACTCGTTCTACAACGATCACCACTTCCACTACGGATACCACGTCTACGCCGCCGCGGTCATCGCTTACCTTGACCCGACTTGGCTCGAGACTGGTACCAACAAGGCATGGGTCAACACGCTGGTTCGCGATTACGCAAACTCGATCACTGATGACCCGTACTTCCCCTTCTCCCGCAACTTCGATTTCTACCATGGTCACTCTTGGGCCAAGGGCCTGTTCGCATCCGCTGATGGCAAAGACCAAGAGAGTTCCTCCGAGGACACCATGGCTTCCTATGCGATCAAGATGTGGGGCGCAGTCATTGGCGATAAGGCGATGGAGGCTCGTGGAAACCTGATGCTCGCAATCCAGACCCGCAGTCTCGACAACTACTACCTATACAGGGATAACAACGAGGTCCAACCGCGTGAGTACATCGGCAACCGAGCTGCAGGCATTCTGTTCGAGAACAAGATCGACCACGTCACCTACTTCGGCAACAAGATCGAGTACATTCAGGGCATCAACATGATCCCCATGATGCCATTCTCGACTGTCACTCGCCGTCGTGACTTCGTCCAGACTGAGTGGGACCAGTTCTTCGCAAAGAACATCTCTGCGATTGAGTCTGGATGGCGCGGCATTCTGATGTCGAACTTGGCTCTCATCGACCCGGAAGCCAGCTACCAATTCTTCTCCGGCAAATCTGGTGACTACAAGGACAACATGCTCGACGGAGGTGCTAGCCGCACCTGGTACTTGGCGTACGCCGCCGGATTGAGGGAAGCCGAAGCTTCAAGCTACCAAACTTCTCCTCCCTCGAACAACAGCACTGTCTCCGCCAGATCGCTGCAGAATGGAATCCCTCGTCCGACCAAGCGATGGGTGGATGGTGAGCTCGTTGACTGCGAAGAGGCGAACCAGGATGACATGGAATCCGGCGTCCTCAGGATGGTCGGCGAGCCGGACCAGGCAGAAATCTCTCAGACGACTACAGTACAGCAGAGCTCCGACGGCAAAGTCATCGTTCCCGTGAAGGCTGCCCTCACGAAACGGACCACCAACAGCGACCTTGACCAGGGAATATCTGCTCGCACAACAGTACAGCAGAACGCCGATGGCAAAGTTTTCATCCCTGTCCACGCACCAAGAACTAAACGCAATGCCAACGGCAAGCGCTACGTCAACGGCCAGCTCGTCGACTGCGACGAGTCCAACCAGGACGACATGGAAGCCGGCATCCTGCAGATGTACGGCGAACCAGGAACTACTGATGAAGGGCAGAATGAATCTGCTCCGGCAGAACTACCAGCCCAGCCTGAGATTCTGTCTCAGAGCTTGAGGCCAACAAGGAGGAATCGGATCGGTGTTTCGGGATCGCCCAGGCTTCGGCAGCGGGCGAGAGGATGAGGTTGAAGAGATGGATTGGATTTGAAATGGCGTGTCCCTACTTTTGGGGCGCGCTGGGAGTTTTACGGGCATTGGATGGACATTGGGCATGGGGATTGATTTGGGGGGATTCGGGAGGCGTTTTTGGGGAATTGCATCTATGATACCTTGCATATTGCGGCATGTTATGGCTATAACAACCCCGCTGATAGCTACTAACGACTCTTCGGTTTATCTTTTGATAGCAGATACTTTCTTTGGATTGGAACAGACATTTTAAACGTCGGTACAATTATTTTCATCATTTGTACAAGAACTTGAATTACAATTCTCACCAACTTTGAATACCTTGCAGTGTCTCACCTGCGTTTGTTTGTAAGGTCTACCCCTTTTCGGGGGTGTCTCGTTGTCCAAAGCTCACTCGAGCTCGACATTGATCACAGCTGTCCCGATCCTTTCATTCTCCGTCAGAAAGCGATGACCATACTCAATGTGAGCGAGCCAAACCCATCATCACTGCAGCCAAAGCACAGCCCCTGCTAATTGTGCATGGCGGTGAACTCACCGACTTGTTCTCTCAGCACCGACAGCTTCTGCGACATCTCATCGTGTTCCAGGATCAGACCATCCTCTTCTTGCTCGTTTTCCCTCAGCGTGCGTGCGGCTTCATCGGCCTGCCACCGCATTCTCTTGAGTTCTTTTCTGACGGCGTCATGATACTCGAGCCCGACGCCGTGTAGCCTTGTGACCGGCATACTGTTGACTTGTTTGGTGATGTCACCAATGGCGCTGAGCAGGGTGCGGAAATCGACCTGCTCGAGACTCTTCTTGCAGGTGTTGAACAGCTGCGCCGACTTCAACGCTCGTTCCACCTCTTGCTTCATCGCATCATCACCAATATCTACGGACGGGATGTTGTCGTTGCAGGCCGCGAGGAAGTATACATAGTCATTGTGACTCAGGCGACTAGCCAGCTTGTGCTCTCTCAGGATGCGGTGTGTGGCCCGGATGATGTCAATGGCGAGGTCGGGCATGGCGGGCACGTCAGTCTGGACGGTGTTAGCTTACTCTTGACATGTTTGGAAGTGCGTAACGCTTTTGTTCCATGCTTACCTTCAGCTCACGCTTGACGAGCTGAGCATTCTGCTCACTCAGCTCCGTATCAAAGTCGAAGTAGCTCTCCATGCCAGTCGTAGAGGCGTGCGCGCAGGCGTGCGAAATGGTTGTCTTGGTCGGAACGACACAGCCTAGTGCTGCTGGAGTAGTGTGGTGTAGCTGTGTGAGAGATGTTTGGAGTTTGCTGTGCATTGAGTAGAAGGCAACCTTCGTTTGTTTGCTGAACGTTGAGCACTTTCTGCAACGCCACGCTTCTCTCTTCGCTTCCGCCTTGTTCAGCCTCGAGCACGACTCGTGCCTCAATTATAAACCAATCCCATCATTACCGCAACATCGCTATGAATCATCGAGTCTTGTGTCTGCCGTGAAGTTCTACCATCTCCAACGCTCGCTTCACCTCTTGCACCATCACCTCCTCCCCAATGTCGGCTGGCAGAACGTTGTTGCTGCAGACTTCGAGGAAGAACGCAAGGTCGTCTGGGGGTAGCTGATCGCCTGTTCCTTGCTCTCTCATGATACGGTGCGTGGCTTGGACAACGTTCACAATAACAGGCGTGACGATCTGGAGTGTATGTGTCAGTTCGAATCCAGAGCAATGGCAGTCTCGAATCTTGTCGTCCTTCTACGTACCTTCAATCCGCGGGCAATACTCTCAGCGTCTTCCAGCCCTAGCTCCGTATCGAAGTCGAAGAAGATCTTCACGTCCGGTGTAGCGGTGTGCGGGATTGTCATCGCGTCTGCCGTAATCGCAGCGTCGGCACTCTCAGCTTGTATCTGAGTGTCTGTAGCAAGTCGCTTCACTCGAGCTTGCATCAGAGCTCTTCTCGTCACCTTCGGGCCTTTCTCAATGCCCGTCCAGAACTCGGGGTAGAAGAACATGCATTCCGAGTCGATCTGTCCATCGATTTGACACCAACGACGTATCTCGCTTGTAGACGTTCGGTCGATGAGATGTGTATGAAAGCGCGGATGGCGCTCGTATGGCGCGAAATAACGCCTCTTTGCTCGCGGTCTTCTTTGTTCTTCTCGTTGGCCAAAGGTGATGGTTTGAACTTATGTGGATCGTCCCCGATTACCATTCCAACCTCGAGGTATTGGACGACGGTGGAGCCGGGTACAAGTTCTTGGGCAGATGGAAGTTGTCCAACAGGGTTCATTGTTGGACCGTCTTCCTTGATGTCATATGGCCTGTTCGTCAAGCCTTGCTGGTCCTTTCTGCCCTTTGCGCTGCCCTTCAAGAGATATACTCTTTGCATGGGAAGGCGTCCTGGTGCTTGCACCTTCATCCTTTCGCCGTCCAACGTCTGGGTGACGTCGGTGTTGCCATCAGTCACTCGAATGTGAGGATCAGGCTCGTAGTTGTTCGGCGTGGATATGCGGCTGCTCCGCTCGTCTGCATTCTCAGATGCGTCGGCCATACTGGAACGTGAGTTAGGCTTCTGTAACTATTTAGATTGATGTGAGACGAACATACGTGATGAGAGTGCGTTTGCTACTCTTCGTAAAAGTATTACGGACAGAGTCCACAATGGTAAATGGTATAGTGAGATAGTCGGTAGCTTGAGGAGGTGAGTGAATCAGAAGATGATTGATGTAGGGGAAGTGAACTATCAAGTGATGTTAGACGAGCGGCAAGTTACATAGCAACTCCCATATGGTCTCTGCCACATGCTTACCATCGGACACGTGCTATACACCATCTATTCTCGCTCCACTGCCGCCTAACTTGACTGAACGCCATTCTCACCTCCAAATATGCCATTCTTTGCGGAGGGAAGTGCAAGTGACAGTGAGAAAGAGGCGTAGCAGGACAAGCAGTGTGTTGACCTTGTCTCCAACGGTGCTGACTACCCTCATGGTCGCATGGATGATTTTTTGATCTATACATCCAGGCGAGGAGGAAGTCAACTTCCAGGGCCTGCGGCTTGAGTCTTCTGAGGTGTTCATTCCAAGCACGTTGCCTCGCGAACAGGAAGATGGTTCAACTTGAAAATGGTGACGACGGTGAGTTGTTACAGCCTTACGACGGCGAAGGCGACGAGTAGAAAGCCGATGGCTGAGAATGGGATAGAAACGGTTCGGGCGTTCGCTCGAAACGCGGTATAGGAGAATATGAAGTGCGAATCGGACCAGATATGCTACGAACAGTGTAAGCCGATTGAAAACCATGCCGTATTGATACTTAGAGCCGTACTGTAGTCACGCAGATCGTTCACACCCCTTCAAGAACAATCAAACATGAAAACAACCCACAAAACGCCAGATCATAACCCATTATCATCACCATCAACTCCTACCGCTTACGCTCCGTCACCCCAAAGGCCCAAGACGCCCATAGCGAAGCCCAGCCCGCTAACACCGCACCTCACAAATTCGACCCACTGTTGCTCCCTAGCCCTCCTCTCGACCTCTTCACCATTGACATCGTCAACATCTTCTTCAACCACGCCCTGCTTCAAGCGCTGCTCCATAGCCAGGTTCAGCCCGCCGCTGGCCGCCGCCACAAGACCAGTCCAGAGAAGGTAGGGGTGTCGGACGCGTGCGGGACTGAGGGCGAAAGCTGCGAGCAGTGAGACACTGGCGAGAGTCGAGAGAGTGCGGATGTGCAGGGTTGCTAGGCGCGTAGTCTGCGCGAGAGTGTAGGCGGCTGGTTTGGCGGAGGGAAGTGTGAGGAGGGAAGGGAGGGACTGGGTCGAGAGGGTGTAGGAAACGCCCTGCAGGAGAGTACTATTAGTCCTGGAGTCTGTGTGTGTCCTAGGAAATTGCGATAGAGCTTACTGTGAGGAGGCCGAGACTGATGGTGCCCACGAACTTGCAGGCTGTCACTGTGGCGGACATGTTGGGAGCTGTGGTGGAGTGGAGCTGCTGTGCCAATGCTTTGAAGGTATTATTGCAGGGAGCTGTAGCTGTAGCTGTAGCTGTAGCTGTATGTGGTTGTTGGTGGGTCTTGCTTGCTATCAGTCTTCACGTGCAATGCGCCGCAGTAGTCAATTGAGTTGGAGCTCTATCGTGGTGACGTCCTTCCAAGGTTCTCTTGAGGTTGGAGTTGCCCCGGACTGATCCCTGTGCAACACCACGGCCACAGCCGAGGCAGAGGCAGACCAGCGAACTCCGACGACATCTCTGGTCATCAATATCACTCGACACCGTATGCAATTCATCATAGCAAGTGTTACGCCTGATTGACATCCCAGCCTCCCATACTGACCGCCATTGGATCTAGGTATCAATGACTTCGACACGTTCAAGATGCTCTATACCATTAAGCCAAAGCACCGAGTGGTGTCACAATAAATGATTGCCTGAGTAAGTCAACACAAGCTATGAAGAGAATGCGGCAAGACTCTCTGCCAAATCATGTTCCCACACACCTGATAACTCCTGTCCATTGCACCTACGCCTCGGTGTGATGGCGTAATTAGTGAACCTTTGGTTCGTTGCGTCCTCGCTCATTTCCTCCCAACTCTCTGTCCTTCTAGCCATGAGCTTCACTGCGATATCCATTTCGACGATTGTGGATCGCAGTGAACCCCTGGGTCGTTGTGCACATGAAAGGCCTGACAGATTTCGACATGCAGGTAGCGATCTGGAGCCCACACATGACGTCGAAGCCTCAACATCCCTAGAGCCAAGTCCGATAGCAATTGTCTGTCTTCCGATGGCGGTACGGTTGGCTCGTGGTGGATGACGATTTTGAATTCCGCGAACAGATAGCGAAGCAAATCCTATGTGAAGCGTCTGTCGGGCCCGGCGTGTCCAAACAACAGCGTCAATTGTCCCTCCTTGACGACATGCACCCATAGCCAGGCGTTCAATTTCTGGAGTCTGCGCATCGTGTCATGGGCGTAGAGACGGGTGATGTCGTCGGCGTTTGGGCATGTAGTGAGGAATTGACGCCGATATTATTCAACTAGATCATTGATCAGGAGTTTGGCGTCAAGGCGGCACGCAAGGTGGTACAGGTCAAAATTGAAGCGGTCTTGGGCGTCCCATGTCACTCCGCCGCTGATCCACGCGAAGAATCGTGCGAATGAGGCGGGTTGCTCGTTTGCCAAGTCAAAGAAGCGCTGTCCTTGCCGGTCTTAGATGATGCGAGAACGAATGCAATTGAGGGCTTGAGAAGATGCGGTACTAGGCATGAGTACTGTATGCTCTGGAAGTTGAGAGTGGTTTTTAGCCGTGTCATGGCATCCGATCGATGGCGGCAACGGCGAACGCATACCCGGACGAGAGCAAGAGCAGGTGGTGGTGGTGGCTCGACATATCGTAGGAGGAGCCATCGAAGCGTCGTCTCGACAAATTCATATATGTTCCACCGATAGGTATCGCTCCGGCGATCAGTGCGGGCCGATTTGAATATCCCATGGCTTCGTCTCAGTCTTGAAATGTGTAGATCGCTTCTATTCGAACGATATTCCGGGCATTCCAACGATTATCTGTTGGCTTGCTCCATATAATTTCTTCAAGGAGCTGATACCTAATCAACCGGCATATGTAGGTATAATCAAGCCTCTGGCACCACTAAGAGACAGTGAGGTCGTGTGTAAACAGCGATATGATAATCGGTTCATACCCCAACCCTAACCCTGGCATCAAAGTCAGCTTCGCGGTTGCAAAACATCAGACGAGGAAGGAGCGAACGTATCTCGAGATCCGACTGACAACCAAGAAAGACTCGTCCGTTACAGCCCATCTACCCGGATGACATCTACACAAGTTCAATGTGACTTCCAAGTTCCAACCCAACTTCGATCCTAATAATAACGGCCGAGCAAAATCCTACGACCCAATGGAAGGCCGATCAGACCCCTCGGGGTTTTATGCGACAACAAAGTCACAACGGCGCAGCGTCTACACTCTTGCAGAGTTCACCGGCCAAGTATGGTGCGGATTGCCAGATCGCCCACACCACGTGCCCATCGTTCGGGAGAAGAAAGCATAAGGCGACCAACTAGCAGACGTCACGCGAAGTTTGTTGTGCTGTGGGACTTGAGGTTCGGAGGAACGCACAATTGCCGGTCGCACCAGCAATGATACACTGGAAACGCTGGCGATGCCAACTCTCACGCAACGCCTTGCTACGCAAGAAAAAGTCTGTTCAGCGCAAGTCGCACTTCGATGATGCCCTGAAGAAGCCACTACTGCGTGACGGCGACGCATCATCACATCGATAGTACTGCTAGCACGGTCAGTAGTAGTGAGGACGAGCTGGAACTGGCGCTGTGGCTGCAGTAGTCATAGGTCAGGCTGCGGCAAAGCCTTGGGCCTTCTCCGGATTCCTGTCTGTGAAGACACACGGCAGAGGAAGCCGACGCCCTAGCTTTCAGGTAATGTTTGACCCTCCCGGTCAGCGAGTCCGGTGTGCATCACTACTAGCAGAAGCATTTGAATCACCTCCCTTTTCAGGACGGCCGTTCTGTGACACTTGTCTTCAGAGACGCTGAGCTTTGCTATCGCGAAGTGAAGATGAGCGGCAAGGATGGCTATTCAAATTGTCCGTTTAGCATCGGAGATCATGTGATAGCGCGGCCGTTCTGACTGACTCCAACACCACGCTATGCGATCAAAAGAATCGGAGCAACTGCCATATGTGAAGATGGGGAGAGGACCAAGCTGGCGGCTCATGAGGGCGATCAATCCGTGCGGCCGGCCACCCAAAGCGCTGACTCGAGGGCACGATCGCTACTTCTTGGTCAGGCTCCGAAGGCGTGACTACTCCTTATCCGACAGCTTCCATCAGGCTTCCGTACTCGAGACGCGGTCACACTTTGAACTCTCTTCCTGCCGCAACTTCGTGAAACAAGACACTCCCGGTGAGGGGTGAACAGGGCTATCGTGGACCCGTAGGAAGCGGCAATTGAAACTGGTTAGAAGACGCGACGAAAGTTCGACGCAGCCCTCGACTATTAAGCTTCAATAATCATCGAGCTGGCGGCGGGAGAATCTAATATTAAACAATGGGCTCTCTAGAGTAGTGATCCTGCCGCTCACCGCGTACCTGGGCTTGTTTGCCGTGAACAACCACCACAGCAGGAAACTTGGAAGTGAGGTCTCCTCCGTGTGAGCCTCGTTTGCGAGGTGGTAATGAGTATCTCACTGGTACCAGCAGTGTTCATTGCATACCAAAGCTGCTGATGCTACCGCTTGCGCAAGTCTCATCCAGTGAGATGCCGAAATGTATCGTCTAAATTGTGGTCGTATCCCACTGGCACGAGGATGGTTTCGACATGCGAAGGTCGCTGATACCACCACTTGTGGTGATCCCAAGCCACCCGCCTTTAGCGATGCGACAGGCGGGCGCAGGATTCTTTTGCGCTGATTGGTGGAAAGCACTCAAAACCCCAAAATCATTATTATCGCGGTGTGTGAATATTCGGTAGAGAACAGCGCCAACCCTACGCATTTACGACTACTGCTCCGACTACTGCACGCGAGGCGTCTTGCTCTCTGATAGTACGAACAGGTGGCTCAACGCCGTGCCTGCCTCCTGAAAACCTCGTGTTGGAGGACACACCATGGGTTCACGCATGCATACGTGCGCGAATTGACAATCATCGCAAAGGGCGAGATCTGCGAGACAGTCGACACGGATTCTTGATTACAGAAAACCGTCGTTCTGTAGCCTTATGAGCGCGAGGGAGGAACAGATCACTTTGTGTTCTGCCAGCCCTGACTCGCTTGGATCCTTGTTGTCGCGTGGTCTTTGTGCGGGCTGGAACTGCTACTATCGGAGCCCGTTTTCTACAGTAATTCTCGTTGACCTTCTTGGTCGGGCGCTGGGACAGGGAAACGCAGGGACTGTTTACCGTTCACAGGTTTGGCTTTCAACGAGGTGAAGCTGTTTGATGTCTCACCTGCCGCCACCGCGTGTCAAAGGTCCCCTGGTACACTGCAGAACGCGTCGAACATTCGCTAAGCGAGTCTCTGATGCGTTCCACTGTTGCGGCTATACCGATGTTTGGATATCCTAACCGCGCGGCAGAGTGCAGAATCTGCATTAAATTGATAACACGAACTAGATGATGCCTGTGATGACGGGCGAAGCTGCACAAGTTTACAAACCGGTAGAGTGGACATGGCAGGGTAAGTTATGCCGTACGAATCCGACGAGAGGGGCGACCCTTCCTGTTGGAAGATGGAAGAAGGAGACTTGCATGGAAGAGACAGGGGCTGTGTCGGACCGGCCGCCCCATGTGGCATACAGCCTACATCCTCATGCAAGTCGGCGCGCTCGTACAGAGAAGATGTCAGCGGCTTGACCCTAGATCTCAGGCTCAGGCTGATGTCGACTCTCCCCTTGGATGGCCGGCATGCTCGCTTATAAGGTGTGAGGCAGCTGAGGACACATCGGGTTCTGCGCGCAAACGTGGGCAGCCGTCAAGGATTGCCATGTGAGTTATATGCAAACGGGGAACTCGTGCCGGTCATGATCGGTGCAGGGAATATTCATGCTTTGCGGAGCAGGCGAAGGCCGGGCAGCTGGCACTGTTCGCTCGATGGCACACAGCCCCCCCGACGTTATCATTCTGGCTCCAGACCACGTAAGTCTGGGAACGACAGCGACGATCATGTTATAGCAGACCAGCATAACATGAGGCCTGATATCGAAATGCTTGCCCGATGCAGAAACGTCAATGGATGCACCCGCGGGCAGACGGGTCCGGTCCCAGGGTGTCCGCCGAGCGCCGAACGACAGGAATCATGCCTTAGATGCCCTTGAGATATCGAGATTTCCCGGCAAATCAGACCGCAAACCCGACTTTTCACTTCTGCCGCAGGCGATGCATATGACGTCCGGCTGCAGGTACATGTGCATGTACTCGCCATGTAGGTTCCTGAGGCGGCCTCGGCGCTCGATCCTGATTCCTGCCGGCTGCGTTAGGAAGTTTGTCAAAATGAAGCCGTAGCGCGATGGCTAGCAGGGGTGCCTACGGCGTGCGAGTCGGGCACGCAGCTCTAGCATGACAAGGGCACCCTCTCAGTGCCTCTTTCGCGACCGCTCAGTGCACTGTGCATGGCGGCTTGTCCAGGCTCTCCATGCTTGCAGCATGGCTCCAGCCTCCAGGGCGTCTTGGGCTGCTCACAGCCGGCTCCAAGGCAGTCGGGCGACGGGACTCCCTACGAGCGGTCCACCCGCCTGCGACAATCTGTCACATTTATGGCCTGACCTCGGGCATGAAATCGCTGCAGGTATCTCTGTACACAGAAAGCCCTGACGTTGCAACCCCCGTCGTCTCGTAGGACGTAAACCTAGAGTTCGATCGGCTGGTTACAGCTCTAAGGTCCTAGCACTGCCAGATTGGCCCGTCTGCCGCTTCAATTTTATGAGACCCTCTCCTATAGCCCTGGCACTATAATGTTGGCCCACGACATCCCTCCTCCTCCTTCGTCAGCGGGGAGCCAGCGCCGGACGCGTGCATCTCCTCAACATCATCGTCAACTTGCTCCTTTCGTCGCCTCCGGCTTGCTTGGACCTCACGCTCACGAAGCAAAGAAACGCCGGAACGTGGAGTTCTCTCTCAGTACCGACAACTTCAGTGAGTCCAAGTCCGGCTCACCGCTGCGCCAAACGATTCCGCCTGAGACACAGACGACTGACGGTGTCTTACCACAATCAGAGGCCAGGGAAGACCCTCGCGTACTTCGCAAGAGGGATATCCTGCGACCACATCCAAACATTCACCACCTGGACGGACGACAGCCTTCGAACAATCAATCGGACCAACGTAACCTCGTCCGACTCAAAGCACAGCGCAACAGTATGTTGGCCGCAAAAGGACGCGAGTCTCGGCGTGAACGCACGTTCATCGGCTCTCAATGCGCCGCGTGTGAAGAGCCTCTGGAGCATACGCTTCGTGGCGAGCGCATCTTGCAACTCTCCTGCGGACATGTCGCCCACGAAGCGTGTTTCTACGAATATATCCAGGAATTTGAGGCGCAAAACTGTCCGACGTGTGACGCGCCCTTAGGTCTGGATCCGAGTAGAGGCGCTGGAATCGACTTCGAGAACCTCAACAAGCTTGTACGATCAGCACAGGCTCCTGAACATACTAGAGAACCCTCGAGAGATACTCAAGCGACACCCACACCGGCACAATGGCAACCCGAGCCCCAACAACCCCAAGAATCAACGAACACGCCGCGACCAAGACAGCAAAACCGAAACACAAGGGAGCATCTTCTCCCAGAGCGTGCCCGAAACAGCACACATCGCCATGAACAACGCTACGACACGTCATCGCAAGGGCACGGTAGGAACATGAGCGGTGACACGGGCATGATGTCGACCACGGACTATGCAGAGACGCATAATACCCGACGACATGATTATGACGTTCAGTCCATGGAGACGCGCCTGAGCGGACGCCTAGCCACCAAGAACCCAATCCCTGCGCCAACAGTGACGGTCCGTAGCGAGTTCCCAACTCTCAGCAAGTCTCGTCAACAGCAAAGTTTGACCTGCCTCGTCACCGTCGAGGTCGTCGATGGCAAATGGCAGGCGAATGCCGAAGATATGAGGGCGGCGTCTTCGCACCAATCAGGCCACGACGAGCCTCCTCGCAAGGCCAAATCGTTCCAGTCACAGGAATCACATCGCCCAATCGACAGTGTCCATGAGCAATACACTCACAAGGAGAACTTGGAAGCCGTCAAAGCAGAACTTTTCCGGAGGGTAGACGTTTGGCATGGGCTTGATATTTCACGATTTGGCCGTCTCATTCTGCACGGCACCATGCGTGTCGGCAAAGACCGTCAATCATGGCAAGAACTCGAATGCTATCTGTTCGAGGAAATGCTCATTTGCGTAAAGGAGAAGAAGACGTCTTCCAACGAAAGTCAGCACTGGGATGGCGCGGGCACAAGTCCCAAGTCGAAGGGAAAGTGTACTCTGAAAGGTTCTATCTTGATTAAAAAACACTTGAAAGAAGTGGAGTTCGTTGAACGTAAGTCTGAACCATTGGTAGACCTCCGCTCAGGGCTGACAATTCCAGAATACGGCATCTTGACTCTCAGCCTATCGGTGGCGGAGTTGCCCCATTTCCACCTGATGTTCTCAGAACGCCACACGCTCGATCTCTGGAGAAAGGCCCTGGCCAACCTTGACACCTTCGAGCTGCCAGAGCCTCAATCGGAGTACGAACAAGATACATCTACCGATGAGGAGGAATACAGGAACCGCTCTTACTCAGGCCCCAAGCGTGCGTCTTCGGCCCACTCGTCGACTTACGGAGCCAACCGATCGCAAGCCACCGCTCCCACCGAGTACACAAACTCTCGCGCAGGCGCTCCGGATATGCGACTGAGTGCATCGCCAGTCCACGTCCCGCTCGACGTCGTTGTCGTCATCCCCGTTTCTTCTTCCATGCAAGGCCTCAAAATCAACCTCCTTCGTGATGCTCTCCGGTTCCTGGTATCCCATCTCGGCGAAAACGATCGCATGGGACTTGTCACATTCGGCTCAGCCGCTGGCGGGGTACCTCTCGTGGGCATGACATCCAAGAACTGGAAGGGCTGGTCGCAAATTCTGAGCTCGATCAGGCCTGTAGGCCAGAAGAGCATGCGCGCGGACGTAGTTGAAGGCGCCAACGTTGCCATGGACCTCCTGATGCAACGCAAATCTGCAAACCCGCTCTCCAGCATCATGCTTATCAGCGACTCCCCAACTTCGGACGCGGACAGCGTCGATTTCGTCGTGTCTCGTGCGGAGGCTGCGAAGATCTCAATCCACTCTTTCGGTCTTGGCCTCACTCATAAACCCGACACCATGGTAGAACTGTCCACCCGCACCAAGGCCTCTTACACCTATGTCAAGGACTGGATGATGCTTCGTGAATGTGTCGCAGGCTGCTTGGGCTCGCTCCAGACTATCTCCCACCAGAATGTCAAAGTCAAGCTCCGAATCCCCGAGGGATCCCCTGCGAAGTTTGTAAAGATCAGTGGCGCGTTGCAGATAACGAAACGCGCTACTGGCCGCGATGCGGAAGCTTCTCTCGGCGACTTGCGATTTGGAGACAAGAGAGACATCCTGGTGCAGCTGTCAATCGCACCGGACAACTCAACACCCGACCACGTTCCTTCTGATCCATGGGAGAACATGATCTCCGGCCTGGAAGCTTTAGGAGGTCCATTTGATCAGGACGAGATGCGTACCCTCTCCGTGGAAGAGCTTCCCCTACTCCAAGCCGATCTGTCTTGGGGCGACATTCTTCGTGAAGGACACCTTTCGCACGCCTCACGACCATCGTTGCTTGCGATCACGATGCTACCCAGCGCGCGCAAGAATTCACGCGCTCAGTCGCCACCAATCCCGCCTCATCCTCACGTCGTCCAAAGACGCATGGAGCTTCTTACTTCCGACATGCTTTCTCGTTCTTTGACACTGGTGTCTCGCGGGCAGAACGAGCGTGGTCATCATCTGCTGGCCGAAACGCGCAGCATTCTCAAGGGCCTTGGAAAAGGTGGACTTCCACCTCTCCCACCACCACCCAGTGGTGCCCTTCCACCAACACCCAAGACTGCCGAGATGAGGGACTCGCCCACCGAATCCACTTACAGCGCATCCAATGGCACTAGCCCTCGCCCTCCATCCCCTCTTCGCCAGGACGGCCCGCACGCTTTCACACCGGCCGCCGGCATCGACAGCAGAACCATGGCCGCGCTCGACTACGAACTCGAGAGTGCTCTGGAATGGATCGGCCACCCGGCCGTCTTCAGCCGCGACTCGCGCAAAGCCGTCCTGCAAACCATCGGCGTCATCTCCTCGCAGCGCAGTGTTTCCTTCCGCACGCCTTCCGAAAGCCTCTGGGCAGCTCGCATCCCAGGTGTCAAGAACCTCACCGAGCAGAGTCGCGAATGGCGCGAAGCCGGCGACGAGAGTCTGGCCGAGGAGATGTAAGGGGTGCTCTCTTGCTCTTTGCTATTTAATGACCAAATGGCAGCGGCTACGCGCGGCCGCCATGAAACGAGCACGCGGGCGTAATGTTTCTTTATTGGTTCAGCGGATTCTTGGATACCTACAGCACAGACGCCACCAACTGACCGACCCACCTACCGGCGGCCACCTCATGTCTACCCGCCTACCTAACTACCCACCGAAAACCTTCGTTATGACCTCTCGACTACCCTATACCAACAACACGACCTCATGACCGGTATCATGATCTCTTCTGTCAACTTAGTAATTTTCGACCTCTGATCTCGACATAAAACGGGAAACTACAACATCTGCAGACAAAAAGTACATACTGTACATACTAGTCTTCATGGCCGCGGAAAAGAGACCCACGTCTCGCAATTCCTGCTTAGCAAAAAGGCGCACCATCCGGGACATTGAAGTGCCGTACTCTACGCGTTTGGCTTCTGATTCGATCGCATCAGCTCTGCTTTACCTCCCGCTTTATCTTTCCTTCCACTCTTTCGCCTGGCTTGGCTTACTGTTCTGGTTCAATGTTCCAACTGGGAGGATGGGGCCAACGTTCGATACCACACTTGCACTGATTTGATTCATTTTCGAGATTGTTTATACAGCGCTTTACCATTAAGTATAGTGAGCAGAACGAGGTACCTTGGCTGAAGGGGCTTCTGATCTCAGCTGGATATTAAACATAATTTACCTCTCTATATGTATTTGTACTATGAAGATCATCGAGCCAGAGCTAGGTACTGTTGAGCTCAGAATTATACATGTGCTGTAGATATCTTCTCATCACTCACGGCGACACAACCCTTAGGGTTGGCTACAGCCGAGGTACACCGATTCGCGAACGACATCTCATGTCAAACACGTGAACACGTTGACATCCAGAATCAACACGTACTTCAAAGTGCAGCACTTCTAGTAAGCCGATACTACATACTCACCGTACCCGAGAGATCACTAAGCAAAAGCTGTTAAGTTCAGGAACAGCTTACTTCGCGACACAACCGAGGCTACATATCCTTACGGCCGCACCGGAAGTGGTTAATTAAGCGACTCAGAACACCAGTCCGACTTCCACTTGGTCCACTCGAAAGGAGCTCACTTTCAACTTAGGTAAATACGGATATCCATACCAAGTTCTCAAACATGCCTATGCCACGCGAAGAATTTCTCAGCTCCACCTGGCGCGATGGCATCTTCGACAACAAGGTCCTGTTCTGCACCGGCGGCGCAGGCACAATCTGCAGCGCCCAGACTCGTGCATTCGTCGCTCTAGGAGGCAACGCCTGCATCATTGGCCGCAATGTGGAAAAGACCGAGCGCATGGCTAAGGACATCGCCACCGCGCGAGCTGGCGCCAAAGTAATAGGAATCGGCCAAGTCGACGTGCGAGACCCTCAAGCTCTCCAAGACGCCGCAGACCGCTGCGCGAAGGAGCTCGGAGGAATCGACTTTTGCATTGCTGGCGCCGCCGGCAATTTCCTTGCTCCAATGGCGCAGCTGAGCAGCAATGCGTTCAAGACTGTTATGGATATTGATGCGTTGGGTTCCTACAATACTGCCAAAGCCACCCTGCCTTACCTTGTGGAAAGTGCCAGCAAGCACAAGAACACCGGCAAGGCCTGTCCTACCGGAACTGGTGGCCGTATTATCTTTGTCTCGGCGACTTTCCACTACACAGGCAAGCCTTTACAAGCACACGTCTCAGCAGCGAAAGCAGCCGTAGATCAGATCAGTTTCTCAACCTCACTCGAGTACGGTCCTCTGGGCGTGACTTCCAATGTCATCACGCCAGGACCCATCGCAAACACAGAGGGCATGGAGCGATTGGCGAAGACAGACGAGGAAACGACCAGAAGGAGCAAGACCGGCATTCCAATTGGAAGATGGGGCGAGGTGAAGGAGATTGCGGACGCGACGGTGTACCTGTTCTCTGAAGCTGGCGGCTACGTGAACGGACACGCACTCGTAGTGGATGGAGGAGCATGGAGGGTTGCAGGCGGTGATATGGGCGGCTACCAATACCCTGATTTCCTGCTGAGCGGAGACATGGTGAGCGGTGTCAAGGGAGGCAGGAAATCCAAGCTTTGAACGAGCGATTATTGTATAGGCTACATCGTGTAGCGTGGCGTTTGGGGGTCATGGCAACTACCATAATCGAGCTAGATCGTTCTATACGGCCTGGCCTTTTCAGAAAACTGTGGCGCATGGCGCCATTGGGATACGAGCACCTCGTGTCCACTTTCAAGTTTCTACAGTACATCCGCAAGTGGCCGCTCTCGGCTCAGTCGGCAGGGCTATCAATCGATGGACCTGCAGATATCTCTGACGCTTTGCCCTGCAGCAGAGCGGTTAAGTTTGACCTGGCGGGCTGAGCAGTGGCAGGTTCCAGACATGTGCAGAGGCAAGGCTGCTGATCTAGGTAGGCGTTGGATGCTATTCTGTCATACCTAGGTAATTTGGCAATTTGATTGATTGATGCAAGTTTCAAGTCGAAAAAGGCAATGGGGTTGCAGACGAAGGATGACGTTGCCTCATGCGTTCACAGCAAGAACAGCAAGCTTCTGTCACGAACTGGACCCCACCTTGCATTCTTATTCAGACATACCCAACGACACCTGCACACGAAACGCATATCTACCTCGTCATATCATGCATGCAAGCAGGACGAATCAAACAGGTGTGTGAAACAACGTTGCAGGTAAGACTCCAGGCTATCAGCACGCTTCATCAAGTGGCAGGAAGCCGTTCCAAGAGGCGTATGTGGCACTTCAAAGTGGAGCTGCTGCGCCTGATCTAGGGCTGTAAACTATCAACTTCAGGGTTCGCCAATGCCCTGCCCCCACAAACAAACAGACCATGAGGCAATCCACAGTGATCGAGTGGCTTCCACAACACCACAGGACGCATACGTGTACGGACACCTGACACATGCTGGTGGCACACTAGCCACTGTGAACCAACGCTGTATAGGGAGCTGGGCTGAAGATCAAACCTGTCCTGCGTCTATCAGTTATGCCAGTGACGCCATCTGCATGTCCTGCAAGGTCTTGCAGATTGCTCGTGACAGAAACTTGATTTGGTAGAGCTGTGTTCGAGGTAGGGTATGGGCTGATGATGATACCACCGCTGCTCGTAGCTATAGCTATAAAGAGCTTGCTTCCCCTGCTCTTGCATACCATTCTTCCCTAATTCTCATCCTCTCACCAAATCTTCTTTTACTTACTACCAACCACCAAACCATCTTCACCATGTCAGGTTACAACAACAACGAAACGTACGGCAGCAGCGGTACCGCCGGTGGCCTTGGTGTACGTTCAATCATCCGTTCCTTCGATTCATTCGATTGAGATAGCTGACAAGTCACCTAAAGTCCAATCCAACTTATGGAGACAGCACTACCAACAGCAACTTCGATTCTGATGTCCGACGCGACGATAACTACAACTCGTCTACTCAAGGACCTCACAAATCGGACATGTTGAACAAATTGGATCCGAGGGTCGATTCCGATAACTCGAAGGCGTACGAGTCGAATTCGAGCCGGAATGATGGCTTTGGCCAAAGCAATTATGGTGGATCGACCACGAGTGGTCCATACGAGTCGAACACGGCCAATCGTGCCGACCCTCGTGTTGACAGCGACAACAGCCGCTTTGGAACTTCGAACACCGGAACCTATGATTCCTCAAAGACCACTGCTGGGCCGCACTCGTCCGACATGTTGAACAAAGCCGATCCACGCGTGGACAGTGACCGATCTAAGGAGTACGGCTCATCTTCCTACGGCTCTTCGGCTCACAACACAAACTCTGCGGCCGGCTTTGGAACCACTGGAGCCACCTCCGGCCCACACCACACAGACACAGCCAACGCTCTGGATCCTAACGTCAACCAGTCCTCTGGATATACAAACACTTCCACTTCTGGCGGCTTGGGCGGCTCGTCCGGAAACTATGGGTCTACAAATGCCGGCCACCACTCCTCCAACCTCGCCAACAAGGCGGATCCCAGGATCGACTCCGACAATGACAGACTTCGTGGTCCTGACTCTGCACGTGATAACTATGGAGTAAGTTGAAAATTGCAAATGAAGCAACAACGAAAGTAGAAACTAACCCTGAAGCAGTCATCCGGCTTGGGCAACAGCTCCTCGACCGGCACTGGTCTCGGCGGCAGTAGCAGTGCCTACGGAAGCAACACAGAAAGCTATGGTGTAAGTTTGGAAGCCATCGAACAGCAGAGCTAGTAAATGAGAAACTGACCCCGAAGCAGTCTTCCGGCCTTGGCAGCGACCGCACGACTAACACAGGTCTCGGCGGTAACACAGAAAGCTATGGTGTAAGTTTAAAAGTTGTATGGAAGCACAACGACGAAATCCACAGCTGACCTCAAGCAGTCTTCCGGTCTCGATAGCAACCGCAACGATACGTACGGCAGCGGAACAACTGCCGGCCCTGGGTAAGTTTGATTGTCTCCTTTAGATCACCACTCATTCGCAAGTTCATCTCCAACTAACCTGTTTTTCGACAGCTACGGCAACAAGTCATCCGACGGCTACGGTGACAGCAGCAAGGACGGCAAGAAGGACTCCACCATGGGCAAGCTTATGGAGAAGGCTGGTGACATGCTGGGAAAGGACAACATTGCTGAGAAGGGCAGAGCCAAGCGCGAGGAGGCTGCGAGGGCTGACAACACCTACTAGATACTGGCTGTGACGACACATATATCTGGTTAGGCGCGCGAAGGGTGTATTGCTTGAGAGATTCGACACTCTGTTAACGAATGAATGAATGATCATGCTGCTATTCAAACCCGGTCCACAATTCACAATTCAGCCCATCGCTGATTCATACACATATCGGCCGCTCGATCACCTCTTTTACGTCTCCAGCCTTTGAGGTGTGTCCGGCGAGGTCACGTTTTGACGATCTAAAGGTGATGGTATGAAGGCAAAGAACGAACGAGCCCAACGGAATATCGTTGTCAAAGACGGCTTCTCTCACTGGCAGAATCTGCTTTAGGTATACCAGAGCAGATGGTATCACCTCAAGACACAGCACACTCCAGCGAGAGACAGACTTTGAAGGAGAGCTCTCTCGCTGGTCAAGCCACCGTCTCGATGTTCTAGAGCCGATGATGTTACCAAAGAGAAAGGCCGTTGCCAACGACAGACGAGCTGTTCAGAAAGCTTCTCTCAATGGTGAATTGACCCTTTTGGCATACCAAAGCGGAAGGCATTGCGTCGAAGGCTCGCATGCTTCAATTACCAACGTTGCATCCTCCACTTAGCTAGATATCATTTAGCATTAGCATCGATCAAACGCCCCTGAATGAATAATATTTGCATGGATACATGTGGTGTTGGTAAATTGTCATTTGGCGTATTTCTTCTATCGTGTCATGAAAATATCCTACATTCCTTCTAACACAAAGCAAACGAAACGCTCGCATCAATGCGCATGGCCAAACTGCGTCAGAAGCGGAAGCAGCATGCCGACAACAGTCACAAACGTCTCTGCGACTCCATGCTCGTTCGCGTCTTTGCCTTGCGCGCCACCACCGCTGCCGCTCTCGCCGTAGCCATTCATTGGTACCTCGGCGTATCCATCGCCTGTATGTTGCGAGTGCCCGGCGCCTTCTTGCATCGTGTGCATTGCGACGTACAAGAAGGTGCCGCCGCTGAAAAGGAGAAGCACGCCCGTGGCGAATTCAGCGCTCATGCTTTCTGGCAACCCGCCGTAGCCGAGTAGGCTGGCAGCTGCCCAGGTCACGAGGGCGCCAGCTGGAGCGGCGAGCGAGAAGACGATGAGGTGTGCGCGTGCCGCGCGCTTGGAGAGGCCTTGCTTCAGAAGTGTAGTGGTCAACCCGAAGGCTGCAGGCGCCTTGTGGATCATGAGCGCCAAGAATATGATGAGCGAAAGGTTGCGGCCACTGCTAGAAGGTCCGGTTGAGGTTGAAGATGCGCCGAGTGCGATTCCGTCGGCGCAGGCGTGAATTACCAAGCCGACTGTTGTCGATGAGGGGCGAGAGGAGTTTGCATTGTTACTTGTCGCGTGGTAGTCTCCGTCTTGTTGAGGCGATTCGAGATCTGGCGACGAGGTTGAAGCACGGTTGAGACTGAATTGCGTGAGGTTGATTTGGAAGCGTTGAGGTTGCGAAGAGGAACTGGCGCGGCGCGGGAGAGTGTCGATCAGGTACATGAGGATGAAGCCGGCGATGAGTGAGATTCCGACATAGGCATGCGGATTGCGCCCTGCTTTTTCGTCGTCATGGTGGCCGGATACCTTCTGCTCGCTAGGAGGTAGGCTGGACTGCGCTTCGTGGCCTGCATCTGTGGAAGGGTGTCCAGGCTTCGCAAGATCTGCTGCAATTTCCTCCTCGGTTCTGAAGCCGTCGTCTGGACCGGTAACAAAGTCTCCCTGGGCACGAGCGATCAGGCGGTTCTCGAAGCCATCCATTGAGTCCTCTCGTTTCAGTATTGATGTCCATGCCACGTCGGCGACAGGTCCAGTGTTGTACGCATGTTTCCTTGAGAGATCCAGCGATAGATCCCTCTTATTGTGACCATGACTGCTACCACTGGCGCTATAGACAGTCTCGATTCCTTCGGGTATGATGACAATAAGCGACGTGCCTACGAGGACACCTGTTCCTAGGGCAGTGATGAAGCGTAATTGACGTTGTGACAGCGCAAACGATAGAGGTAGTAGGCCGGCGAGTATGGATCTATGTCGGTGTGATCAGTATGCGCGATCAGGTGGTGCTTCATGTAAGATACATTTATGTACTCACGCAGTAGCCATCACTATGCATAGCAGCACCAGCATGAAGAAGCCGTCCCACATGCTTGCGACGGGCCGATTTGCGCCTGGTGGAATAGTGTAGTCGACGCGCACTCCTATGAGCGAAATATGCGGTATTCAAAGTAAGAAGAAGAGGCACTACAAATACATGTAAACACTACATGGAGGTTGTCCTTCTGACGACAGTCGCGACTTGGGGATGGATGGATGGATCCACAGCTCTCAGCTCTCATCAGGGTTTCAACTTTCCCTTGCTGAAACGAAGCGAGAGAGATCTTGTGCACGGGCCATATGGCGCGAAACTTGAGATCGGCCGTCGCGTAAGGTAATTAAAGAGCTTCACGCGTTGAACATGAGCTTCGTACTATACCTATTTACCTACCTACCTACCAGCTCATCGCTTACGACACCCCGCACTACAATTACAACCCATACCCACACCAAATCATCCTCGATTTCTCAAAGCTACTTCATCAACTCACAAAAGCTCACCGCGCCATCATGGCTTCCGACGAGGAGCTTACGCAACAGCTCGAGGACGAGGTCGCGGAATGGTCCTCGAACAGCAACGAATGTCTCAACATCTCCGTTGTTCGCGGCGACGGCAGCGAGCACGCTTCATTTCAGCCTGCCTTCACATACCCTATCTTTGGCGACGAGGAAGTCATCTTTGGCTACCAAGACCTATCAATCAATCTCACATTCGCGGCCCACAATTTGCGACCACACCTAGAAGTGAAGTTTGGCAAGAAATTCCCCAAGCTTGGAGAGGTTCAGCCGACGGACGTGAAGGAAGCACTGCAGGACTTTCTCCCGGCGGAAGCTTTTGACCAGGCACTGGTGAAGGATAGCAATGCCACTACTTGGAAGCCGCCTGGTGACAAGATTCGCGAGTACACGAGGGATGGAGAAAACTACGAGATCTGGTGCGCGAGCTTGACGGACGATGCCGCGAAGGAGGTGCTACAAAACATGCAAATTCTAGTACCTCTGTTCATTGAAGGTGGAACGACCCTACAACTGGAACAGGAATGGACCACGCGCAGATGGAAGCTTTTCCTGACATACCAAGTGAGCGAAAAGCCTGCCGAGGGGATATCGCCATACGCTTTCGTGGGCTTTGGAACTTCCTACAGAGTCTTCACCTTCCCTGATCGCAAGAATCCTGATCAGCGTGAACTGAAGCTACTCTCTAGCGATGAGGCTGCACAGGCGAGGGTGAAAGCATCATCGTCTGATGAGTTCTTGGCAGCGTTGGAAACAGACACAGTCGAAACGCCTCTTGACCTTCCCAGCCGTGAGCGTCTGTCACAATTCCTCATCCTGCCCACCTTCCAAGGCGGTGGACACGGTCAACAACTCTACAACGCCATGTACACAATCCTCACAGCAATGCCTAACGTGCGCGAGTTCACTGTCGAGGACCCAAACGAAGCCTTCGACGAGCTTCGCGACCTTTGCGATTTGCGCCATCTGCGTTCAACTAATCCTGCCTTCGCTGGTCTGAAGGTGAACACCAACATCCCTGCAGGAAAGCTGAAGCCAGATGCTCAAATCCCCACTGAACTCATCGTTTCGGGCACAGACGACATTCTTCGACAGTCCAAGATCGACTCACGTCAGTTCGGCCGTTTAGTAGAGATGCAGACACTCTCCCGCATCCCTCCCAACCACCGTTCGCGTAACAGGATCACCAAAAAGCAACGATCGACCAACGAGCACGACAAGGAATACTATTTCTGGAGGATGTACGCCAAGCACCGCCTCTATATCTTCAACCGCGACCCATTGCTGCAGCTTGACCTCGAGGAGCGTCCGGAGAAGGTGGAGAGTGCACTAGACTCTGTTCTTGAGGGTTATGTGAGCATGCTGGAGAAGGTGGAGGCAAGAGAGCAAGGAGTCGAGACCACTGGTGGTGCCTCCAAGAGGTCGAGCAGAAAGCGAAAGGTCATTGACGAGGAAGACGAAGACGAGGAATGGGAGGATGAAGATGAAGACGAGACGATGGCCAACGACGTCCGTAAGAGGGCTCGGATATGATGGCAAATGATGTCCGCAAGACGACTCGGGTTACGATAGCAAACAAAGGATCAGGCTGCCTTTACTGTGGGATTAGCACGGCGTTGACGAGCAGCACGACCGGGAGTGCATATATGTACCTAGCTGCATGTGTTATAGTGTCTGTCAGAGTTGAATTCTCTCTGTGATACAACACATCCAAATCGACTCGAGCTTTCAGGTAGCACAAGCACGGCTCTTTGAGGAATGTGAGACAGGCGTTTTCACAATCGTTGTACTTTTTGCCCCTCGAATCATGGGTTGAATCGATTTTGTGTGAATATAGACTATGTTGATTCAACCGAGCTGTTGATATTCCACGTAAAAGAACAAGTAAGACCAAGCAGTGCACGTAAATAATAATATTGAACAATGACAGTATGTACATGCAGAGTACAAAGTAAGAGACATCCCATCGGAATCTGGTGGTGGCCCGGCGGGAATCGGGGATTCATTTCGGGGGGGCCGTGCTCCAAAGCTCTTTCCTCAACGACGGCGCCGGAGAAGATCTCAAGAGAGACAGACGGCAGCACCACCAACGCACCACCACCACCACCTCACCCGCGCATCTCACTCCACCTCACCTCACCTCCGCTCCTCTCCCTCCTTACTCTCGTTTATCCACACACCGCCCTCGCCGTCGACGAGGCTCATCCCGCCATGCTTTCCCGATTCGCGCCCAGGGCCGCCGCCGCGCCCAGAGCTCTCAGGTTCGCCCCGGTCGCCAGGCGCCATGTCACCACCGACGCCGCCAGCGCCCACGTTGACAAGAGCGAGGTCCCCACCGTACGTCCGCCGCAGGAAGAGAATGATCATATTGGCGTGACATGCGCCACCAGAGGATAATCCGGAAATCTAACAAATGTTCTGCTGCAGGAGGATGACAAGCCTTTCACCGTTCGCCTCTCCGACGAGTCCTTCGAGACCTACGAGCTCGACCCGCCCTCATACGAACTTGAGACCACCAAGAAGGAGCTGAAGCAGATGTACTACGACATGGTCGCCTCGCGGTATGTGATCACTGCCCCAGGAGGAGGCTCTCGGGCCGGAACCGCCAACTGTTGAGGATGGATTAGTTTGGAAGGACTACAAGAATCATGGACTAATGCATCGTACTTGCAGCCGCATGGAGATGGCTGCCGACCGTCTGTACAAGGAGAAGAAGATCCGTGGTTTCTGCCATCTGTCTACTGGCCAGGAGGCCGTTGCTTGCGGTATTGAGCACGCTATCACCAAGGAGGACCAGGTCATCACTGCCTACCGCTGCCACGGCTTCGCCATGATGCGTGGCGCCTCCGTCAAGTCCATCATTGGTGAGCTTCTCGGCCGTCGCGAGGGTATCGCATACGGCAAGGGTGGTTCCATGCACATGTTCGCCGAAGGCTTCTACGGCGGCAACGGTATCGTCGGTGCCCAGGTACCCGTCGGTGCTGGTCTCGCTTTCGCCAACAAGTACAACAACAAGAAGAACATCTCCCTTGCCCTCTACGGTGACGGTGCTTCCAACCAGGGTCAGGTCTTCGAGGCCTTCAACATGGCCAAGCTCTGGGACCTTCCCGTGATCTTCGGTTGTGAGAGTAAGCACACACTCATTGCGCGCACGAAACATCGGAGTGGACGCTGACATTCTCTAGACAACAAGTACGGCATGGGTACCGCCGCCAACCGCTCTTCCGCCCTCACCGAATACTACAAGCGTGGTCAGTACATCCCTGGTCTCAAGATCAACGGCATGGACTGCCTCGCCGTCAAGGCCGCCGTCCAGTACGGCAAGGAGTGGTGCAACGCCGGCAAGGGCCCCCTTGTCTACGAGTACGTCACCTACCGCTACGGTGGTCACTCCATGTCCGACCCCGGCACCACCTACCGCACACGTGAGGAGATCCAGCGCATGCGCAGCACCCAGGACCCCATCGCCGGCCTCAAGCAGAAGCTGCTCGAGTGGCAGGTCACCACCGAGGAGGAGCTCAAGTCCCTCGACAAGAAGGCTCGCTCCAGCGTCGACGCCGAGGTCGCCGAGGCCGAGGCCATGCCCGCACCCGAAGCCACCCCTGAGGTCCTCTTCGAGGACATCTACGTCCGTGGCTCCGAGCCCCAGTTCCTCCGTGGCCGCGTGCCCGAGGAGAACTTCTACTACTCTCAGCTCCAGAAATAGAGGAAGGATCAACTTTTTCTATTCTACCGAACCAACTGGAAGGAGAAATGAGGAGTACCTAAATCGATCATCTTGCGTTGCGATATAGCGAGGAAGACTTGATTGTGTTTTCTACATTGCGTGGGGCGCGTAACGGGGGGAATCGATGCTTTCTGGGATTTGTGTGTTGCTTTGCGATGCATGCGCCGACGCCGTTTCGGGCCGGGCGTGCTGTGTATAATCCCTGCCTGAATGTTATATCTTTTTACTGTTCAATATGGTCATGTGTTGGGTCGATATTCGGGCCACAGCATGTACTATTGACCGCTCTTACGTGGCATGTGATGGTACGAAGCCCGAAAGCTCGAGAGATGAGTACCAGCTGTATTCCACTGGCATCCGACTTCCGTCAGGACATCGGCAAAGTAGAGTTCGAAATAATGCATAAACGACATCCCGCGGACGCCTGTATGATATTTGCTGGTCACGTCCGCATGTGAATTGGATCGGAGCAAGCCACGTTCGGAGGCACGCGGGATCGCCAGCAGATCGTGGGTTTTTGGCGTGTTCCGTACGGCTAAGCCTCACTCCAGTCGCGAGCCCCAGCAAAGAATGTCCAACGTCACTCCAAAACACTGGCACCAACCAGCCGTCTGAATGGACTCCGCGGCATCTCAAACCGAAACCCGAGCTGGCGCTGTGCTGTACGTACGGCGCTGTGCTGTCACATCCCAGCCCACGTGCCAAGGTCGTGGCATTCCCTTACATGTACTTATACCTTGACCTAAGTACTGCCATCACCTGTGGTTCGCGAGGCGGTCTGTTCTGCTGTCGTGATACTTCTTCCGTTCCTTCTAGGTCTTGTGACTGACGACTACTTATGGGAACCGAGCTTGTTCTCGCCTTTACTTCTGTGAACAGTGTATTCACTATCGTTCTCCTTACCACTTCCACAGTACTCCGTGTGAAGCACAACTTTAGGAGATAATTTGGAGCGTCCTCCGGATTGCCGACAATGGTCGCGGATATGGCTCGACGATCGTCGAGTGTGAACAACACTCGAGCGAAGATCGCATCACTCACAGCTGTATGCTACAAGTAAGCCTCGAATACGATGCTGACAAGAAAGCTGACAAGATGACCAGCTTGCTTTTCAAAACTCAGCCCTCATTCTTGTAATGCACTACTCCCGAACAATGCCACCAGTCAATGGCCAGCGCTACCACGCCTCGACAGCGGTATTCCTAAACGAGGTCATCAAACTAGTGATCTCGCTCACGCTGGCGCTGTACGAGATCATGACGAACCCGCAATCTTCCCAATCGGCAACCATAATGGACATATTTGAAGAGCTGGCCGGTGCGGTGTTCGCGGGAGATAGCTGGAAGATGGCGATACCTGCGGTGCTGTACACTATCCAAAACAGCGTGCAATACATTGCTGCTGGCAACTTGGACGCCGCGACGTTCCAAGTCACGAGCCAGCTCAAGATCTTGACCACCGCGGTCTTCTCAATGGTGTTGTTGGGTAGGGTATTGGACACGCGCAAGTGGCTGAGCTTGGTATTACTCATGGTTGGTGTGGCAGTTGCATCGTACCCTGTGGGTTTCGGTAGCGAGACTGTGCTCACACTCAACGAGCTGAAAGAGACTCTGGCGCCGCACGCACCGCGGAACATCTGGGATCTCAAGGCGCTTGGAAATGCAGCTGCTGGCCAGCTCGCTAAGCGCTCCGCAACATATGCTGGGATCGATGAAGATTATGCTACCCAGAACCCGCGCGTGCAAGCTGGCGTTGGCCTTTCTGCGCTCGTCGTGGCTTGTGTTCTGTCGGGTCTTGCTGGGGTGTACTTTGAGAAGATACTCAAGGAGCCGAAAGGCAACATGCGCAGGACTTCGGTGTGGGTCCGCAATGTTCAGCTATCGTTCTATTCGCTGTGGCCGGCGCTTTTCATTGGCGTGATATTTAACGATGGAGAGCATATCGCGAAGGAAGGATTCTTCGCTGGGTACAATTCGGTCGTCTGGACGGCCGTCGTTCTGCAGGCGCTGGGTGGTATTACGGTCGCATTGGTGATCAAGTATGCCGACAACATTGCGAAGAACTTCGCGACAAGCGTTTCGATCATCTTGAGCTTCCTTGCGAGTGTTTCTCTTTTCGACTTTGAGATCACCACATTGGTAAGTGAGAAGTAGTACTCGCGGTCATGTGAATTCCAGCTAATTTGAAGCAGTATCTTCTGGGCACGGTAACAGTGCTCGGAGCAACATACCTTTACAGCATCGGTGAGACGGGCAACGCGAGCTACTCACTGCGTCCACCTCCGATCAATGTTACAGAGTACAAGAGGAACGGCGAAAAGTCATACTTCGACCTTGAATCCGTCGCGAGCGTGAACAGATCGCCTCTGCCTCGTGGTGAGGGCTTTTCTACTAGCAGGCCGGGGACGCCTGGTTTCGAGCGACGACCTGTCAAGAGCTCGGAACATCTGACGGCGAACAAAAGGGCATAGTAATTGTAAGGTTTGGGGTTCTGAGGGGTTGGGGATGGATCACAGCACGATACCTGGATGCAGAGCTGAAATGGTACGAAGACTTCTATCAGTGCATTGTATTCCTTGTACTTCTCACTCCAGGACGCGGTGGATATACGGTATGCATGGCTAGATGATTTGCGACGTGGCTCCGGTAAGTGGCAAGAGCGAGCTGCGCGCCTTCTTCATCTCAACCCAACTTTGTTTTGACTTCACGCTTGGCTTCGCCTGCACCCGATCATCGCGCAATAGTCACCGGGCACATACTCGCAATTCCCTGAACTGATTCTATCTTGTCGGGTTCACTCCTGGGCATGTGAACATCCGGCGCCATGGACCAACGCATTTTCGCTCAGCTTGACCAGCTGCAGCGTGGAGCCCGCGAGACCCAGCCGCGGCGTCAAGATTATGGTCAGCATCATGCGACACGCACAGGTTATGACGAATACGATGAATACGACCAGACGCCAGCTCACTACGGTGAAGAGAACGTTTACGGAGACGAGAACATGGTTCCGCCCGAGTTCAATGGTACGAGAGACATCAAGTCGTTGAACCCTTCTATCGCTGACCGAATGATGTAGATACCATTACAGCTTCATACCGAGATCAGCGTGCTGGGCAGCCTTCCAGACAGATGCTTCCACCTCAGCTTGATGCGCGGCCGTATCGAACCCAAGTGCCACAGACACAGGAAACTCCTGTCGCTAGGCGTTTTGACCTCTGTGAGTGGACACGCGTCGGCTGTATCCAAGTCCGGTTGCTGACTTCAACAGCCCAGTACTCCTACGGTGGCAATGTCGGAGGAACTTCAAGCTCGTCACCCTACGATCAGACACTGCCGTCAAGTCCTGTCGCGAATGCCAGACAACAGAGGTCTGCCACAGACCACAGGGCCAGACAACCACCAATGCAGCCAGAGCATCATGGTCAGCCACAGAACGGTGACATTGATGCGTTCATGGCATTCAACGAGAATGCAGAAGACGACGAGTATGCTGAGGCTGTGCCAGCACAAAGGTCTACACGAGCTCCAAATCCACCCGCCAGAGCACCAGCACGCAATCCGACTCCTCAGGAAGGTCCCGTTGTGCAGGGGATCACTCTCATCTCGACGCAAAGGCTACCTGACCGATTCAGATCCATCTTCGCCTACCCACTTTTCAACGCTGTCCAGTCAAAGTGCTTCCCAGTGATCTACAACACGAACGACAATTTTGTGGTGTCGGCTCCAACTGGAAGCGGCAAGACCATCATACTGGAGCTCGCAATCTGTCGTTTGATGAACGGATTTGCGAACGGTTCATACAAGATCATCTACCAGGCTCCAACCAAATCTTTGTGTTCGGAACGTCAGCGCGACTGGCAGCACAAGTTTGGACAATTTGACCTGCAGGTTGCTGAGCTCACCGGAGACACTGACAACGCCCAACTTCGCAATGTTCAGAACGCAACCATCATTATCACCACTCCCGAGAAATGGGATAGCATGACGCGAAAGTGGAAAGATCACCAAAAGCTTATGCAGATGGTCAAGCTGTTTCTGATTGACGAGGTTCACATCCTGAAAGAAGACAGGGGCGCCACGCTAGAAGCTATTGTCTCTCGCATGAAATCGGTTGGCTCTGACATTCGCTTCGTAGCTCTCAGTGCAACGGTGCCCAACTCACAAGACATTGCGACGTGGCTGGGCAAAGACTCGGTCACACCTTACATTCCAGCGCCGCGAGAGCGTTTTGGTGAGGAGTTTCGCCCAGTGCTACTCACAAAGCATGTCTGCGGTTACAACGCCACTGGCAACGACTTTGCCTTTGAAAAGACACTCAACGCCAAATTGCCGGATATCATCGCCCGGTGGTCGCAGCGCAAGCCGATCATGGTCTTTTGCTTCACGCGCAATGCATGTGTGGAAACGGCAAAGCTGCTTGCTAATTGGTGGGCAACGAAGGGCCCGAGAGATCGCTACTGGGAGGCTCCGACGAAGCGAGTGGTAGTAGAAGAAAAGGAGCTAAGAGGTATGTGGTTTCCACCTTGTTCATGGATCCCATGCTGACACGTAAACAGACACTGTTCCCTCCGGGGTAGCATATCACCACGCTGGTCTCTCCATCAATGATCGCAACGCAGTTGAGAAGGCTTATCTCGAAGGGGACGTCAACGTCATCTGCTGCACTTCCACACTAGCTGTGGGTGTCAACCTGCCCTGCCATATGGTCATCATCAAGAACACTGTCACGTATTCCTATACTGGCGGAGCTGGAGGCTGCAAGGAGTACTCGGACCTCGAAGTCATGCAGATGCTGGGCCGAGCTGGACGCCCTCAGTTCGACAAATCTGCGGTGGCCGTCATCTTGACACGCCTGCAGAAACAGTCTCACTACGAGAAGATGGTTTCAGCTCAAGAGATCCTCGAAAGTTGTTTACACCGCAATCTCATCGATCACGTCAACGCAGAAATCGGACTGGGTACAATCACCAATGTATCGACGGCAAAGAGGTGGTTGTCTGGAACATTCCTGTACGTCCGTCTGAAGGAGAACCCCGAGCACTACAAGATCGATGGCGATACCACCAGCCGAAATCTCGAGGAGCGTTTGGAGATCATTTGCAGCAAGGTCATCTCGTTGTTGCTGGTACACGATCTCGTCCAAGACACGCCGAAGCTACACTGCACGGAGTTTGGCGACGTCATGGCTCGATACTACATACAGTTCGAGACCATGAAGACACTGCTTGCTCTACCGCCTCGAGCCAAGACTTCCGAGATCTTGTCCGCGATTGCACAAGCCTCAGAGTTCGGCGACATTCGCTTTCGAGGCGGCGAAAAGACCACCTACAAAACACTCAACCAAAACAGCTCCATTAAGTTTCCCATCCCAGTCAACCTGGATGCACCTGCTCACAAGATATCGCTTGTGATCCAGGCAGTGCTTGGCGCAATTGACTTCCCGTCAGAGGACCAAAAGCAGCGCTCTGACTTCTTGACAGCAAAGTCCATGATCTTCACCAATGTGCACCGTCTCATCAGGTGTATCGTTGACTGTCAGCTGTACCTACAGGACTCGATCACGGCGCGTAACTCTCTGGCACTCGCGAGAAGCCTTGGTGCACAGGTGTGGGATGATTCGCCTCTACACATGAAGCAGATCGACGGTGTAGGCTTGGTCTACGTTCGTAAGCTCGCAGCTGCCGGACTAAAGTCTGTGGACGATATCGAGAACACAGAACAACATCGCTTGGAGACAATACTCTCTCGCAATCCGCCGTTCGGCGGGCAACTGCAAGAGAAGGCCAAGGCCTTTCCAAAACTGCGGGTCGGAATGAAGACAGTTGGAGAGCCGGTGAATTCGCTACAATGCTCCATCAGTACCCCTCAATTACTAAGCTGATTCTGCAGACAACCCGCGTGGGCGAACATGTGCTCGTCCGAGTCCGCGCGGACATAGGCTTCATGAATGAGAAGACTCCCGAGTACTTTCAGAAGAAAGCTGTCTACGTGTGCTTGATCGCGGAGTTATCCGACGGACACCTTCTGCACTTTGCACGTATCAGGTGTGTACCAAGTCTGGGGTACGATGAACACGCAGCTAACAACTATTAGCGCAAAGAAGCTGGACAGGGGACAGGAGGTCATGTTTGAAGCGAAGTTGACGACCGTGACTCAGACTGTGCGGGCGTATGTGATGTGCGATACCATTGGTATGTTGCAACAAACACCGAGTATGTCTTCTCGCTGACGAGATTAGCTGGAACCATGAGAAGTGCCATCTTGAAACCAGACGTGCCACCGCAATCATTTCCGGCATGGAAGGCCGCGGAAGACCTTAAGCAACAGCCCAGCAAAGGACCAGCTAAGGCGGTGACGAACAAATCGAAAGCTGGGTCCAAAAGAAAGGTCTCCAACCCTGGATTCGATGAGTACGGTGACGCTGCCATCGACGATGCAGATCTGGCGCTTGCTGAGATTGGCGGCTTCGAAGACATTGACGATTTCGACGATGATTTGGGTCCCAGCAAAAGCAACGCTAAGAAGAGGCAAAAGCAGTCTCACACAGCCGAAGACAATGCCACAGAGTTTGTCCCTCGACAGCTAGACAACGGCAAGTGGGCCTGCAACCACGCTTGTAAAGACAAGACTTCATGCAAGCATCTCTGCTGTCGCGAAGGCCTGGACAAGAAACCGAAGGCGCCGAAACCAAGAGCCAGCAAGAAGGGCAATGCTGCCACAGATCCAAAGCAGACACAGCTAAGCATGTCAGTGAACAAGAAGGCCGATGTATTGACAGCGTCCCAGTCTACGCAAACTCAGAAGCCTGGTCCTGCTGCTAGTCGAGATCCACCCAAAGGTCCTGAGTTTCACAACATAAATGCGTTGCACAACAGCATCGAGTCCAACACTCCCCAAGTCCCGCTCCTGAGCAAACCCAGTGCTACACAGCAGAAGACAGGCTCCTCACTTGCGCTACCCAGTTCGGATCGACCGCCTCGCCCATTCAACGAAGTAGCTAGGGAAGCGGAGCAAAGCGCATTCTCTGATGACTTCGGTGACTTGAACGACTTCCCACTGAACGAAGATTCAGTGGCTGACCAGCCATCGACTCGCATGAGCCCTTTGTTGCGATCCGGGAGTGAACTCCCTGACATCGGAAACGGGCACATGTTTGAAAGCGTCGTCCCTACTCAAGAGGATAACTTTCACCCAACATCTGCGAGCAAAGCTCAAAACCCGAACGCCGAGTGGGAGTCTTTGTTTGACTTCGACGCTGAAGGTGATCTGTTCGAACCCGGCGGGCAGGATGTCACAAATCTGCGCCAGCCCGCTTTCAAGGAACCACAAACCGACCTGAGATACGCAGGGCCATTCGAGAACATGACGAGCGATTCGGCCGCTTTCGATTTGGGCTGCAAACCTCAGGTTCGCAGGTCTTCCCCAGTGGGCACTCATGAGCACACCAATGAGCGTGCCATTGATGGTCTCACGCTCGGGACCGAAGCGCAAGCTGTGCACCAAGAGCGCGAATTTGTCTCTCCGGGAGACTCAATGCAGCCTTACGACAAAAACCTGCTCGTTTCACTCCCAGAGAACGCAGCCATTCCGACTGCTGACGTGTCTGTCGAAGAGCGACCGGCGAGTTCTGATTCGGCAACCAGGCATTTCATGGAAGAGCTTGGAGCCGACCTGTTCAACTACGTGGGCTGATTCATGGGGTAGAAAAAATGGGTATGAAGGGTCTGGTCTGCTGCATGAGTTACTGCAACGGGAAAATGAGCGGGATGCTTTGAGAGGTCTGCGGCTTGGGGTGTCAGCTAAGATCAAAATCGATGATTCTGGCAAAATATTATGAAGAGGTAGATACATACCGCTACTCATCAGCTTCAATTTGCATCAAACGAGACCTCAACCTATGCGGAAATGGTGGAGTTATGTGATTTCTAACTTAACATGTTTTGTAACCTGTCTTCGAACCGATTTGACTATCGGTAGATACTGGACATTCCTTAGCGCCGGGGATCCCGTAGCCAATAAGAGTGTCTGGCGCTAACGGAAGGCCAACCCAACCGTTCACATACAACTCCGTGCCTTCCTCTTGATCATGGAGCAC
>Ga0265780_10001291_pt1 | contig 35903 bp, 38 predicted proteins | sample P1T30metagenome_FD_192432 | JGI IMG/M metagenome (GOLD analysis project Ga0265780, IMG submission 192432) | Plant litter microbial communities from East Loma Ridge, Irvine, California - P1 T30 | ecosystem: Environmental > Terrestrial > Plant litter > Unclassified | place: USA: California...
CTCCGTTCTTTAATAAATATTCCATTACAGGAACATTTCCTCTTGATGCTGCCCAAAAAAGATAAGTTCTGCTATCATGCGTAAGCTTATTTACATCATTACCCGGTTGAGCCAATAAGTATAGGATAGATTCTGTTGGCGCATTATTATTTATCGCCATTACAGTAGCATCAAACGACATTGGATTGAGCTGAGAAGGATTACTGCCCTTCGCAATTTCAGATTTAATAGTAGCTAAATCTGCAGTTCCTTTCCAGAAAGACTGATCAAAAAATGTATTTTTTTGAGCTTGTGCAGTAAACGATGCCATTGCAAGAACAGCAATTAGGATTTTTTTCATTTCTAAGCTTAATAGTTTTGATTAACGATTCCATAGCAAGATAACCGCCTTACAGGAATTTCGGCTAAGTTAACAAGAATCATTCTAAATAAAGAATATCAATTCACTTTATTTAAATTAATTAAAAAGAAACAATCAGCTTATTATAAGATATTGACTACATCGTTTAAGCTCGCATGAAAAATGTTTATTTACAACAATGGCTTTAATACCACCCAAACATTTTCTGCCAGAATTTTATCACCTTCGGCTGTTGGATGAATGCCATCTTCCTGATTTAATTTAGGGATGCCGCCTACTTTATCCAATAAAAAAGGAATTAAGGCCATGTTGTTTTTTTTCGCCAAATCAGGAAAAATATTTTTGAAATCGTTAGTATATCTTGCACCCATACTTGGTGGCATTTGCATCCCTGCTAAAACCATTTTTACATTCGGATACTTTTTTTTCACCGCATCAATAATATCCTGAAGGTTTTGAATAGTTTGCTTAACCGGCAATCCCCTTAAACCATCATTTGCACCAAGTTCTAACACAAAAATATCTACAGGCTGTTTCAATAACCAATCTATCCTACCCTTACCGCCCGCAGATGTTTCTCCACTCAAACCGCCATTAATTACATTGTAGGGCAAATTTAAAGAATCGATTCTATTTTGGATTAAAGCAGGAAAAGCCTCCGTTGGATCTAAACCATAACCTGCGGTTAAACTTGTCCCAAAAAATAATATATTTTTTTTCTGAGTTGGATTTGTCTTCACGTTTTGGTCAGCTGAATCTAAAGTTTTATCCCCCTTACCGCTACTTTTATCGTTTCCACAAGCAACGAATATCATTGCCAAAACAAATAAACCCATTAAGCGTTTTCGTAACATCATATCTTATTTTTTCTCTAAATAAAAACCATTATCTTAACAGGCAAAGCCATGTTATGTTTGGCAAAACACTCGTACAAACTCTATATTACAAAAATTTGGAAAATATTTTAAACATTCGAAATGTAAGTAAAATTTATCAAAACGCCGGAAGAGACCTTACCGTTCTGGATGAAATAAATTTTGCTATCGAAGCAGGATCAACAGTTGCTATTACAGGCCCTTCGGGCAGTGGAAAAACTACTTTGTTAGGTCTGTGTGCTGGTTTAGACCGGGCCAGTGCCGGAACAGTAGAGTTAAATAACATCGCATTAGAAAAATTGAATGAAGATGAGCGAGCTGCCGTCAGAAATCAATTTGTTGGTTTCATTTTTCAAAACTTTCAGCTTTTACCCACTTTAACCGCGTTAGAAAACGTGATGGTGCCGATGGAATTAAGAGGAGCGAAAAATATCAAAGTACAAGCTATGGAACTACTGGAAAAAGTAGGTCTTGGCGATCGCTCACATCATTATCCAATTCAATTATCAGGAGGCGAGCAACAGCGTGTTTCTCTAGCCAGAGCTTTTTCTAATAAGCCTGCCATTCTCTTTGCTGATGAACCGACCGGCAACCTTGATGCAGAAACAAGTGAGAAGGTAATTAAATTATTATTTGATCTGAACAAAGATTTCGGAACTACATTGGTAATTGTAACTCACGACTTAGAACTTGCAGCCAGAACAGGTAGAATTATAAAAATTAAAGGCGGCGTAATTGTTTCAGATGAAAAACCTAAGTATGCTTAACCAAGTACAAAAACAAAGCATCAGTTTTTCATGGCTTTTTAAAATGGCCTGGCGTGATAGCCGTAAAAACCGCTCCAGACTTTTGCTGTTCATCTCTTCCATTGTTTTAGGAATCGCCGCTCTAGTGGCTGTATATTCTTTTAAGGATAATTTGCAACGCGATATTGATGCGCAGGCAAAAGAGTTAACTGGGGCTGATTTAGTGCTGGATAGTAGAAAAGGCGTTAGTAAAGCCATGCAAAAGGTTGTAGACAGTTTAGGGAATGAGCGATCGCAGGAAAAGACATTTGCCTCGATGATCTACTTCGAAAACAGTGGCGGCAGCAGGTTAGTTCAAATGAAAGCGCTGGAAGGAAAATACCCTTACTATGGCTCGATAGAAACTAGCCCTGCAAATGCAGCAGAACATTTTCAAGAAGGAAGAACCGCACTAGTTGATCAAACGCTGATGCTTCAATTTAATACAAACGTTGGCGATTCGGTTCAAATAGGCGATTTAAAATTCAAAATTTTAGGCTCGCTAATTAAAGCGCCAGGGCAAAACGGAATAGCAGCAAGCGTAGCGCCTATTGTTTATTTACCACTCAAATACCTGGAAAAAACAAATCTAATAAAGACAGGAAGCCGAATTAACAATAAGTTTTATTTCCGTTACGATGATCCTTCTGGTGTGGATGAATGGGTTAAAAAGAATGAAGTAAAACTCGAAAAAGAAGGTTTTGACGCCGATACAGTTGAATCAAGGAAAGAACAAACGGGTAGATCATTTAAAGATGTAAATCGTTTTCTAGCCTTATCAGGCTTCATTGCTTTACTACTTGGTTGCGTAGGTGTAGGTAGCGCCATACATGTTTATATTCAGGAAAAGTTAAGCGCTATTGCAACCTTACGTTGTTTAGGCTTGAAATCCCGACATGCATTCTTAATTTATCTGATTCAGATTTTCTTTATCGGTTTAGTGGCAGCCAGTATTGGAGTAGTTTTAGGAACGGGAATTCAGTTTCTACTGCCTTTGGTACTCAAAGATTTTCTACCTGTAGAAATTACGATGCAGGTTTCTTGGTCTGCAGTTGGCCAGGGGTTGCTACTCGGATTAATTATCTCCATTTTGTTTGCCCTGCCTTCTCTTTTATCGGTAAGAAAAATTTCGCCTTTGAACGCCATCCGTTTATCTTTTGAAAAGATAAGTGGCAAAAGTGACCCAATTACCTGGTTAGTTTATTTGCTAATGGCAGCGTTTATTGTTGGCTTTACACATCTGCAGATGAAAAACTGGACGCAAACCCTTGCCTTTACAATTAGCATAGGGATTGCATTTTTATTGCTGATTATCCTTTCTAAGTTATTGATGTTTTTAGTAAAAACGTTATTGCCGAAATCTTCAAGCTATTTATGGCGACAAGGATTTGCGAATTTATACCGCCCGAACAACCAAACATTAATGCTTACCGTTTCTATCGGCTTATCAACAGCATTTATTTGTACGTTGTTTTTTGTGCAAGGCATTTTAATGAGCCGTGTTACACTTTCATCTGGCAGCAACCAGCCCAATATGGTGATGTTCGATATCCAGAAAACGCAGAAAGAGCGAATAGACAGTTTAACCAAGGCTTTTAAATTGCCTTTGATGAATCAGGTTCCCGTGATTACCATGCGAATCGAGGAGATTAACGGCAAGAAAGCCAATGCTAACACCAATAATCGTCGGGCTTACCGCAATGAAATTAGGGCAACATATCAAGACAGTTTAACTGCTGCAGAAAAAATAGTAAGTGGCAAATGGATCGGAAAGGTGAAGTCCAAAGGAACCATTTACATCTCTCTTGATCAACGATATGCCGATCAGATTAATGTTGGCCTGGACGATAAGATTCTTTTTAATGTGCAGGGGATGATGATTCCGACGGTAGTTGGTAGCCTGAGAGAAGTAAACTGGAGCAGAATGCAAACCAATTTCCGCGTTGTTTTTCCTGCCGGAGTTTTAGAAGAAGCACCTCAGTTTCATGTGTTAATGACGAGAGTACCTACAAGTGAACTCTCGGCCAAATTTCAGGGTGAGGTAGTTAAAAAATTCCCAAATGTATCTGTTATCGATCTGGACTTGATCTTAAAATTATTAGACGAAATTCTCGATAAAATTGGATTTGTTATTCAGTTTATGGCGGGTTTTAGCATGGTTACCGGATGGATTGTCTTAGTTTCTGCCGTGTTAACCAGTAAAAATCAGCGGATAAAAGAAAGTATTTTACTGAGAACTATTGGTGCAAGTAAAAAACAAATCCTAGCCATTAATACCATCGAATATTTTTTTCTTGGCGCATTTGCAGCCGGCACAGGCCTAATTTTAGCCATAGGCGGAAGCTGGGCATTAGCCAAATTTAGCTTTGATGCTGTATTTGTACCACCATTATGGGCCACATTAGCACTCTTTCTATCTGTTGTTGCTATTGTTGTTATCACTGGAGTATTAAGTACGAGAAGTATTTTAAATCAACCGCCGATTAAAATTCTCCGCACAGAGGGATAATAATGTGATCTAAAAATGAGGCCGGATAAGGCCTCATTTTATTGCTTCAAAACCTTTCTTTTAAATGTTTGTTCCATTTTATCAAAAGAACAAAAAATGAATAACAAGCTTAGAAATGCTATACTACTTGCCACGCTTGGTGTAATTATAATCAGCTATGCAAGCTGTAGTGTTACCATACCAAAAGGCGCCAAGGCCGTAAAACCCTTTCGAAAGGATAAATATTTGGGTACCTGGTATGAAATTGCCAGAATGGATTTCAAATTTGAGAAAGATTTGAATAATGTTACGGCGACTTATTCTTTAAAAGACGATGGGACCATAAAAGTGGACAATAAGGGATATAACTATGTTAAAAAGGAATGGAAACAAAGTGTTGGGAAAGCGAAATTTGTAAATGAAAGTGATGAAGGAAGACTTAAAGTTTCGTTTTTCGGCCCCTTTTATGCCGGTTATAACGTAATAGAAATTGATGATGATTATCAATATGCCTTAATCGTAGGAAACAACCTGGATTACCTTTGGATTCTATCTAGAACTAAAACAATACCGGAGCAGGTGAAACAATCCTATTTAACTAAAGCTAAAAGTTTAGGTTATAAAACAGAAGAATTTGTTTGGACAAAGCATGATCAATAACATTTATCGATCATGCCAAAAATTTAGTGGTTCAACTCTGAATGATCAAGTTTTCCAGATAACTCATTTTCGTTAGTTAAATCTAACCGTAGTGGCGTAATGGATACGAAACCATTTTCTACCGCCCAACGATCTGTATTTTCTTCTGCTGCTTCTAAAGGTGTTACTGTAATCCAAAAATGTTTTCTACCCATCGGATCCTCCCCTGGCACCACATGGCCATCATAAAGCCTTACAGACTGCCTGGTCCATTTAATATCTTTTGGCGTTGGCGGAAAATTGACATTATACAATCCTAATTCATCGTTCTTTAATAAAAGCTGAAGACTTTGTTCCACAAATGGTGCAATCGCTTCAAAATCAGGCTCAGTTTTACCAACCGGCGTACTCAAAGCTATTCCTTTTATCCCCAGCAAAACCGATTGTTTAGCGGCAGCCAATGTGCCAGAATGCCACATGGAATTCCCCAGATTTGGCCCCATGTTTATGCCAGACAGCACCACGTTAGTATCAGGAAACAAATGTAAACCTAGCGCAACGCAATCTGCAGGTGTTCCGTTTACGCGGAAAGCATCAATATTTTCGAAAGTAATTGGCGAAGTCTTAATTGATAGTGGTCGGGAATGGGTAATGGCATGTCCCATTGAAGATTGTTCCACATCTGGCGCCATAATTCTTACTGTTCCAAAACGTTGGGCAATCTTTGCCAGTGCAGCTATACCCGGACTGTAAATGCCATCGTCGTTAGTAATGAGAATATTCATAATTAAAATCCTTTTAAATAAATGCTGTTGATAAAACCTAATTGGGAGCAATATTGTTCAAAGCAATATGAAAAAGGCTAATAAACTTGTTCGTTTGGTGCACAATCCAACTGCTGGAGAAGGAAAGTATTCAAAAACAGAAATCGTTAAAATAATGAATTCACATGGCTACGACTGTTCTTATGTGTCATCAGATAAAAAATCGCTTAAAGATATTGAACCCGAGACGGCGCTAATTGCTATTGCTGGTGGCGATGGAACCATCAGAAAAACGATTATGACTTTATTGAGTAAGAAGCTCAAATTTAAAAGGCCAATTGCGCTATTACCTTTTGGCACCGCAAACAACATTGCTACATCATTAGGAATTAATGAAGATGTAGGAAAAAATATTTCTACCTGGGATGATTACAAGTTAAGAAACTTTGATGTTGGCCAAGTAGTTGGCTTAAAAAAAGCTGCCTATTTTATCGAATCTGTAGGCTTCGGGCTTTTCCCTAAATTAATCGAAACTTTAGAAGAAACTGATACCTCTGATATTGAGAATGCCGATGATGAATTTGAATTGGCCCTCAGCACCTTATTAAAGATTACCCAATCTTATCCATCTGTAACCTGCGAAATCGAAATTGATGGCAAGCTGGTTGAAAAAGACTGTTTAATGGTTGAGGTGATGAATATTTCCAGGCTAGGCCCTAATTTGAAGCTGAGTGAGAAAGCTGATCCCGGAGATGGTTTTTTCGACGTTGTAATCGTTCCGGCAGAAAAACGAAGTGTGATGGAGCAGTATATTCAAGACATAGCGAAAGGCAAAAAAGTAAATTTTCCAATAAAGCCTATCTTAACTAAAAATATAAATATCACGTGGAAAGGTACAGATATCCATATTGATGATGAAATTAGAAACGAAGGCAGAGAAATTAGCTTACAAATTTCACTTTTACATAGCCTGCTAGAAGTTATAGTGAACAAAGATGAGTTGAAATAGCTATTAATTAATCTATTTTTATAGCATGATCAGATTAAATAGCGAAACGCCCACCGAAGTTCTCCAGGATGTAAAAATTGGTGATATGGTAACCGACACCTTTAGTAAAACCGGTTTGGTAGAAAGTATTGAAACTAATGATGACGGGCTTTACAAAATATATGAATTTAATTTGGTTACCGGCCGTACCATCACCGTAAAAAAGTAAGGCAAAAACAAACAAATTTATGTCGCTGTTTATTCTTCTTGCCGCAATTTTACTACTCTTCATCCTGATTTTAAAAAAAATCAACCCGATGATTGCGTTGTTGCTGGTTGCCATCCTTACGGGATTATTTTTAGGCATGCCGGCGGCCAGAGTAATGAGCGCCTTAACCAGCGGTGTTGGCAGTACACTAGGCAGCATGGTGATGGTACTTGCATTAGGTGCCATGATGGGCAAATTGATAGAAGACAGTGGGTCTGCCAGGAAAATCGTTTTTATTTTAATCAAAGCTTTCGGCAAGAACAACATACAATGGGCAGTTTTGCTGACCGGACTTTTGGTTGGTATTCCACTATTTTACAATGCTGGGTTTGTAGTTCTAATTCCTTTAATCTTTGCTATTTCTGCCGCTACCGGTCTTTCAAAGCTATACATTGGTATCCCAATGGCGGCGGCGCTTTCAGTAACACATGGCTTTTTACCACCACACCCCGGGCCAGTAGCGCTTGCTGGAATTTTCCATGCAGACATAGGCAAAACACTTATTTATGGATTAATTCTTACGCTTCCCATTGCTGCTATTGCGGGTGTCTTTTTTCCAAGATTGATTATCAAGAGAAATCAGCCAGTTGTTTCAGAAATCGTGATTGAGGCAGAAGAAGTAATGCCGTCGGCAGCAAAGAGTTTTATCACCGCATTATTACCGGTTTTTTTAATTGTTGCCGGCACCATTGGCGGTAGCCTGCAGTTTGAATACATTGGAAAATCTGTCTTTATTTTTCTTGCTGATCCAACTGCTGCACTATTAATCTCCGTTTTAATCACTTTGTTATTTCAATCAACTTCAATTGAAAAGGCGATGGAATCTTGTGCGGAAGGTGTAAAAAGTATTGCCATGATTATTCTCATCATCGCCGCAGGTGGTGCGTTTAAACAAATCTTAATTGATAGCGGCATGGGCGAAACCGTAAAACAACTTACAGGAAATCTTAATTTGTCTCCTTTACTTTTAGCCTGGGCAATCACTGCAGCGCTTCGGGTAACGCTGGGTTCTGCAACCGTGGCCGCACTTACCGCATCGGGTATGGTTTTACCATTAATTGGGCCAAATGCCCCGGCAGAACTGATGGTTCTATCCGTGGGCGCAGGCAGTTTAATGTTCTCTCACGTTAACGACACCGGATTTTGGATGTTTAAAGAATATTTCAACCTCAGCCTAAAAGAAACTTTTCAAACCTGGACCGCGATGGAAAGCATTGTTTCTATTTTAGGTTTAGTGGGAGTTCTAATATTAAATCAGCTAAATTTTTAACTGTTATTTTTGTTAAAAAATTTACTAAAATACATCATCTGATAAGCAACTGCATTCTCCCAGTATTCGAAATTATGAACGCCCGGCCTTATTATAAAATCATGAGGAATATTTCGGGCCGTTAACTTATCATGCAACGCAACATTGACATCGTAAAAGAAATCGTTTCGGCCTACATCAAATATAATCGCTAGTTTATTTGGACTTAAAAGATGTGTTAAATTAATGACTGTATTGGCCTCCCAACGATCTGGAAACTGACTATAGGGACCCAATCTTTTAGCAATGTTCCAGTTCTCAGGAAACGGCCTAATGTCAACCCCACCACTCATACTGCCACATGCACCATAAATGTCTTGATGCCTAAAACCCAGATACAAGCCTCCATGCCCACCCATGCTTAAGCCGGTAATTGCCCTTCCATTTTTATCTGAAATAGAGCGATAATGCTTATCTACATAGTCAACCAACTCCTTTGTTACGTAGGTTTCATATTGATAAGAAGGATCTATTGGGCTATCATAATACCAGCTGGTTACGCCTCCATCTGGGCAAACAACCATCATCTCAAAGTTGTCTGCTAGTTTTTTAACTGCTTCCTTATCTTTAGTGTTCAGCAGCCAGTCAGAATATTTCCCACCGGCACCATGCAGAAGATATAACACGGGGAAACGTTTCGATGCACTTTCATAGTTTTCAGGCCGAACAATTACTGCCTTAATATCTTTTTTCATCGCATTGCTACGTGTTATAACGGTATCAACAGAAGCTGAAAACGCTTTAGGCGAAAGAAAGATTAAAAATATAACAAGGCGATGTAAAATGCATTTCTTCATAGTGGATAATCTAATTGTTGAAAATTATCAATTTTGCAGGTAAAAAGCAAAATTGATAATCTTTCATCCTAAAAAATCCACCTCATTGCCTTTCAGATTTTGTTACTGATGATACTTTCCAGCCTTTAGTCGATTGAATGTTCTACACGAAAATTGTACATCAAAGAATGATTTTTGTTCTTTAAATACTTCTGTTGATATTTTTGGTGTATTTCCTGATTTTGCTTTACACCATTGATAATCATCTCACTTTTATTGAGCTTATAAGAAAGGTTCTTGATACCCGTAACTAGACCGTCTTTTAACAGTTGCTGGTTAATTTGTGCTGTATAATCTTGGCCATCAGTAACTGTTTTTGATGTGTAAGTACCTTTTAACGTAGTTCTGGTTATTTGATTATTTTGCCTTAAACTGGATAGAACCGGAGGTTTAGGCAGATTAACTGGAACCGCATAGCCTCCGGCTGAAGGCGGGTTTGGCGGAGTTCCTAAAGCACTTATTCCTGGTGCTCTTGCCGGTCGCGGTGGCTTTGGCATGTTGGCTATTTTAGCTGATTTCTGAAAACTTTTCGAATCTGCAGCCGCCTGTTTTGCATCAATTGCTGCCTGTTTGGAGTCAATAATTGCCTGCCTGGAATCTTTTTCTTCAATTTCTGCATCTATTACAGCTTGCGCAGCGTCTTTCCTGGCTTGCTCAGCATCAATTACTGCCTGCCTAGCATCAACTACAGCCTGTTTTGCATCTCTATTTGCTTGCCTGGCAATTTCCTCGTAGTCATCCTGAATTTGTAAGGGCGTAGATTTTCTTTGTGACCTGTTTTCTCCTAACTGCTTTTTGTCTGCTGCCTTCTTTTCTGCAACTTTCATTTTCTGTTCAATTTCTTTTTCAATTTGTTCCGCCGATTTATTTCTTCTAGCTGTATCTTGAAGGGCTGATACCGAAGCTGTTTTATTGCTCGCTGTTGCTGCAACACTTACACTTTTGATAGCAGCTGTACAAATTACACTGGCTACTAAAGCAATTGTTAATATGGTTTTTTCCATGTTGTTTAAAGTTGAATTGGTTTTGAATAACATCCTGCTTGCCCTTTGCATCAGGCTACCTTTTTTTCCTGTTATGCCCATTGCAAATGCGGGTGCACCCTGCATAAACTCCTGGCAAAAAATTAAGGCTTTCACGTAGTTTTTCCGATCACTAATACATGCAATGGCCAAATCATCGCAACAATGTTCGCGTTCGGTTTTTATTAATTTCGATACCCAAAGTACCGCTGGATTAAAGAAGAATATGATCTCAATAAAGCTCTGCAGTAGATTTACCAAATAATCTCTCCGCTTAATGTGGGCCAGTTCATGCGCTAAAATAGCTTCTACTTCTATTGTAGAAAGCCCGTTAAGTAATCCGAGGGGAATCAAAATCAACGGCTTGAAATGCCCAATCACCAGTGGTACCTTCGCAATTCCCGATTGCACCATTTTCACTTCCTGTTTTAAACCGAGCTTGTTTGATAGTGTGACTAAGTGTTCATCCCAGATTTTCCCGGCAGCGTAAACCTGATGATGACGCAAGTGAAAAATTCCTTTTAAACCGAGCAATAATTGGATGCCTTTTCCGAAAATTACCAGAAACCATATCAAGATTATCTGATAAGAATAGTCGTCCCACAATTTAAAAAGTTTACTTATAGCTGTAAAAAAATCAAATCTGACCTGGCTAACAGCATCTTGATGGCTTCGCACTTCGATTAATTTAACAGCAACCTCGTCGGCAATTCGTATGCTCATGCCTGTAGGCAACTGATTAACGGCTGAATAAAAAACTGATGAAACAGCGATTACAAACGATAACAAACAAATGGTGAGCAGGTTGTAGCGCAACTTCGCACTGCTCTTCATAGTCACAAACATCACAAACCCAGCTAAAATGGCCAAAACCAAGCCCATCCATAAAGAATGAAGGAGTGTATTTCCTAACGCATTGAGCCAATGCTTTGGTAGAGAATCCAATAATTTAACATCCATGATTATTCTTCAGTTAGCGTTTCTAAATTACTTATCCATGCCATCCAGCAGCCGCTTAATCTCTTCAATCTCTGCTTTTGATGTTTTCTCATTTCCTAAAAGTTGCATCATTAATTGGGATGCCGAACCTCTATACAAAGTGTTTACGAATCGATCAAGCAGCTGTACTTTCGTCTTCTCTTCTGCTTCAACAGGAATATAAATGTGCTTCATTTGGCTTTCATCACGCTTTAAAATTCCTTTTTCGGTCAAGATTTGCATTTGCTTTAAGGTCGACGTGTAATTCACCTCCCTTTTTTCATTCAATCTATCATTCACGAATCTTACTGTAGAGGGTCCGAATTCCCAAAGCACCTGCAGAATTTCTAATTCAGCTTTGGTCGGTTCAGGTAAATTATTATCAGATGGATCATTCTTCATATCTAAAGGTACGATGTTTTTCGTACGATACAAGTATTACCTAAGTTTTTTTTTAAGAAAATTTACATTAATGAAAAAGTTCAGGCTATTTAAAAGGATTTTAGATCAATGGATCTATAATCTGCTATTTTGGAAATCTTAAAATTATTTGTCTTCTGGAGAGAAAATAACATCATTAGTAATGCGGAAAGCGCTAGGGAAATTCACTCGGTCTATGGGTGAGCTGCTTTAAAAAAATGAAGAAATCTGCCTTCAAATTTCTCCAATTTCAAATGTGTCTTTTTATTTTAAGGCTTTTATTACAGCAATCAAATCTTCTTCGCCATAATTCGCTTCTGCTTTTTCGAAAGTGCTTAGTGCAGTTTGAGCTAACGGAGATGAAATTCCCTGATCTTTTGCAAGCCTTAAATCTTTTACAATATGTTTTAATGCAAATGCAGGCTTAAATTGATTTGCCAGAATTGCATCACCTTTAATTTTTGAAAAAACGTTTCCGATAGCTGCATTATTGATTAGCGTGAGCAGATCCTGCGTTTCTATTCCATTTTGGTTAGCAAACAAGATAGTTTCTGCTAAACCTTGTGTATAGAGCGCCAATAGTGAATTAATAGCTAGCTTGGCATGGTTTCCAGAACCAATCTCTCCAACTCTTAATGTCAGTTTTCCTAAATGGTCCAGAATCGGTTTTGCTTTTTGGTAAACGGCTTCTTCACCACCCACCATAATTACGAGCTGCCCAGTTTCTGCTTGTTTCACACTTCCTGAAACTGGCGCATCTAAATAATTCAATCCTTTCTCAATGCACTTTTCACTCATTTTTTTTGAGATATCTGGAGAAACTGTGCTCATATTAATGATTATCGCCCCCTTCGTTTCTGCGTTTAGCAAACCGGTCTCTGATTCGAAAATTTCGCTTATTGCTGCATCATCCGACACCATCAAAATCAAAATATCTACCCTTTCCATCAGCGATTTTGGATTTGACGCAACAGTAGCACCTGCCGCTTGCAAAAGTTCACTTTTAGCTTTGTTTCTGTTATAAACTGTTAACCGGTACCCTGCATTTAACAATTGTGTTGCCATTGGAATTCCCATATTGCCAAGGCCAATCCATCCTATATTCATGTCTTTATTTTTATTAATGAACAAATTTGGCAAAGAAAAAGCAAAATAATTAATATCAATATCATTTGAATTGATAAATCATCAGATCAATTGTTAAAAACATTAAAATGAAGTTTACAGAACAAAGGTTAAATTTGTACAACAAACAAACTTCATGCTGCTAAAAAATCTATACTCCCCAGCCTTTTACAATCGATTGGCGGATGCACTTTCTATTGCTGTTCCTCATTTTAAAAAAGAAAATTTTATCAAAAGCATTTATGTTTCTGATTTTGAAACCAAAGAGTTAAAGGAACGAATGAAACACACCACTCGGGTATTAAAAAATTTTATGCCTGATGATTATGCTGAATCTGTAATCCTGATTAAACAGACCGTTGAGCAGTTGAGGATTGCTGGAATTGGAGAAGATGGTTTAGCATTTATGTTTCTGCCAGATTACCTGGAAACTTACGGAATTGAGTATTTTGAGGAATCAGTTAAAGCCTTAGAATTTGTTACGCAATTTGTAAGTTGTGAATTTGCTGTACGTCCTTTTGTATTAAAATATGAGCAGCAAATGATTGATAAGATGCTGACCTGGTCTTCACATCCAAATCATAAAGTGCGCAGATTAGCGAGCGAAGGCAGCAGGCCACGGTTACCCTGGGCAATGGCTATTCCATTTCTAAAGAAAGATCCATCCTCAATTTTACCCATCTTGGATAACCTAAAACAGGATAGTTCAGAATATGTACGCAGAAGCGTGGCCAATAGCCTAAACGATATTGCGAAAGACAATCCATTTGTGGTAATTGAAATGGCTAAAAAATGGAGCGGTTTAGGAGCAGAAACAGATGCTATTATTAAACATGGCAGCAGAACTTTATTGAAGCAAGGCCATACAGAAATTTTAAAACATTATGGTTTGGACGATACCGGAATTGCTTTAAACAACTTCAACGTAGTTACACCAGAAATTAAAATCGGCGAAAGTCTGGCATTTTCTTTCAGTATTAAAAATGATAATAGTGAGGATAAAAAAGTAAGATTAGAATATGCCATTTATTACAAGAAGCAAAATGGGCAAAACAACAAAAAGGTATTCAAAATTTCTGAACGCATTTATGCCTCCGGGGCGGAAATCAATGTTCATAGAAAACAAAAGTTTGTGTTAATTACCACAAGAAAATTTCATCTGGGAGAACACCAAATTGCATTAATCATCAATGGCGCTGAAAAGGAAAAGTTCAATTTCGAACTACTGCCTTAACTTCAGCATGGTCCGCAATTCATCAAGTAGTGGAATCTGCCTATCTTTAATTGCTACGCAAGCCTTACGGTAATCAAACCAATCGCCACGATCCACTTCAACAAAATCCTGCATTTTGCCAGATTTTGGCGGCCATTCCATTTCGAAAGTATTACTGACTAAAGTAGCAGGATCAAGATCACCCTCAAGTGCCCAACAAAGCACCTTCTTCCCCCCTTTTTGAATAATTGGCTGCAACTCTATAAAATTTCCAGCAATCCTGGTACCAACCTCTTCTTCAAATTCTCTTATAGCAGCATCAAGTGGCGCTTCACTTTCTTCGAACTCTCCTTTTGGTACCGACCATACACCTTCATTTCTTTTCACATAAAAAGGTCCACCAGGGTGCACAAGAAAAAATTCCAGTACGCTATTTTTTATTCTAAAAAGCAATATTCCAGCGCTTATTCTCATCTAAAACCAAATTGTATTTTAATAGCTGATACAGCAACCCTAAAAGTTCCCTACAATAGTTAACAAATTTCGGTAGCACTTGTTCTACGAGTCATTTATGTACTTTCAGAATTGATTGCTTTCTGTGCAGATCAACTGATTAATGTTAGTCGAGCTGGCTGTCGATAAAAAAAGCCATCCCTTTAGAGGACAGCTTCTCACTTGTTGTGCTTGTTTGAATATTATTGTTTTGTTATTTTAAATTCAGTTCTTCTGTTCAACTGATGATCAGCTTCTGAACATTTTACACCGTTTGCGCATTTATTTAACAGTTTACTTTCACCATAGCCTCTCGCAGTAATCCGGTTTTTCTCAATACCATGATCAATAATATACTGAACGGCTGAATTTGCCCTGCTTTGTGAAAGCCATTGATTATACTGGTCATTACCGCGGCTATCCGTATGCGAGCCAAGTTCAATCCAGATGGTTGGATTATCTTTCATTATTTTCACCAATTTGTCTAATTCAATGGCAGCATCTGGTCTGATATTTGATTTATCAAAATCATGCCTGCTACATGAGCAGTCAACGGAGATGCATCAGTGCTACGGGTTAAGGCCACACGGGTATGAAGCAAACCTTTATTATTGCTCTCTAACTCTAAAATGGCATCCTTATTTGGTAGATTATTGTTGTTGATGGTACCATCTTTTACTTTTTGTTGTGCAAAAGTTGTGAATGCGGCCAAAGAAAGGATACAGCCCAATAATAAGTGTTTTTTCATACTGATTTTTGAAGGTCGCGATTCCCTGTTTATAGTGAAGGACATTGAAAATAAGGTACCCTTTACAAATAAGCGGTAATCATGTTTTTTAGGATTAAGAATGAGGCATTTAACTCAATCATTCATGCGTAATCAAAAACCAAACCAGCCAAAACAATAGGCTTCACAGCGTTTAATGTGACGTAAAGAAATTTTAATTAGGAGAGAGCAGGGAATATTTTTACCCTTTTTGCGGAATATAATACACGGAATGATACTAGCAATCGGAAGCTTTTTATTTTTTTATTTCAAGTCTTCAGGTATTTCCTAAAAATGTAGAAATTTAAGCTTATTGTTCTCCATTTTGAATGACTGTTTTTTCGGTATCCTCATCAACAACTTTCTTCGAGCTGGAGGGAGCTCCTTTTGTTAGCTAATTAGTTTGGCTCAAATGTCATTTCGTGTTGGTGTGTTCGACTTACTTACAAGTTTAATTGCAAATAAATCATCGTCTTTGCACTCACACTCCACGATGTCCAAATGCTTGAATTCTCCGAGTAAATCGTTCTCATATAATCCCCATATTTGATACTGATTATTTGGTAAACACTCGGCTTGAACTGCTATCCAGGTATTCTCTTTACTTTTTACTTGAATAGTTGTTAAAGTTGAAAAACCCTTTGTCCAATTGTCCTGGTCAAGTTCATATTCAGAAATTTCGAATGCATTCGGTCTATATTTAAAACCGTTTTTGTCTTTGAGGCGAACTATTGCTAATTCAGCTTGTTCTTTTGTAGAATAAGCACCAATTAATTTTGTCTCATCACAATCCTCAAATTCGTAAGAATGCTGTAAAATAAAAACTGTTTTCATCTTTCGGTAACGTCTTTAAACTGATCACTAAGAATTTGATTTGCCTTTGGCCGAAAATTCCTGTAGCCAGCCAAGGAGGGACAAAGTGTCCCAATTTTATGTTGGGAAATGTTCAATTTTGCACTAAAGTTCAATAGAATTATTGCTATTGAATCTTGCACAAATCTTTCATAAAAGCACATCAGCCACCATATTGCCAAACCGATGTTACTTTCTGGCGTTAGTCTGTCTGCTATGTTTTTTGTTGTCAATTAAAATATGTTGTTAAAAATATGATGCTTAAATATGTCCAAAGCAACGAAAATACTATGTGCATAAATGTTTCAAATTTCTTTCCTTTCCACAGGTCAGTCGAGTAACCAAAAAACTGAATTAAAAGTCGTATAGCCCAAAATAAACCAAGTCCAAGTGATAATTTTTTACCAAGATTTGTTTCAATTATTTCGGTCGAAGATGTCAAGCAAAGTAAACCCATGAGTAATACAGTCAATGCGATAAAAAATGTATGTACTGTGATCATTTGTCGATTGATCAAACTCAAAGATTTAAGTTCTTTATCCCAGTTAAAGTACTTCGGAAAAACAATATGAACCAATGCTAAAGCAATTAATAAAACACCAATTATTTTAAAATGTATTTCCATTAGTTACAATTAAAGACTGACATAAAAGGTGTAAACTTTGTTTCTTTAAATGATGTAAACCCGGCTTTTTGAAATGCCTTTCTCCAAATTTTTTTTGAGAAAAAATGTGTAAAGCCAATTGTAAATGCAACAAAGTTTGGAAAATCTCTCAAATGTTCCACCATAATCACATTGCCGTTTGGCTTACAAACTCTGCGACATTCTTTTAAAAATTGCACTTTTTCATCTTGTCTGCGAATTTCGTGAATTGCTGATAGTAAAAAGATATTGTCAACTGAATTGTCATTTAAAGGAATTGAATTTGAATTGATTTGTTGAGTATTTGGATAAAACAAACTCACTTTTCTAGCTCGGATAATTGCGGGTTCTGTATGCTGTTTGGCGTTGTAGAAGTCATACACTTGAAGTTTAGAATTAGGCAAAATACTTTCTATAATAAAACTTGTTTCGTCAAAGCCTGCATTGATGTTCAAATTGAATTTGTCTTTTGTATCATCTATTTTCATTTTCTTTAACCAATCAAAACTATAAAAGCCAGAGAAATCATAAACATAGGCAGAAACAATTAATGGCATCGTTAATCCATACATGAATGCCAAAATAACTAACCAAAACAAACCATTATGCCAAATGGAGATAAATTTACTCCCTATAATTAATGCTAAAGCAATGAACCCGATAACATAAAAGTGCCGGTTGAAACTTAAGATATTTAATACTCCTTGAAAATTTCGTCTCTTTATTTCCATTGTTCAATTTTGCCTTTTTTCCAATAGTATGGAATGTTTTTAATTATGAAGGCATTTGCCAATACTGGATTTTCAAGTTTTAGAGTATTAAAAAAATCAAAATCATAATTAATCACTTTTACTGGATTTGGCGTCCAGTTTTGTCTTACTCCTTCGATGATTAGAACTTCTTTAGTTTCCTTGTTATAAGTAAATGTAAAGGGCAAAGGCCCAGCAAACTTTCTTGCTTCCGTCCAGTTTGCAAAAGGGGAATGCTCAGGCAAAGAAATTTGTTCTTCCGTCTTGTCTATCGTGATTTTAAATTTTGATTTATTCGAGGATATTTCTTTTGTATTTTGTAGTTCAACTTGTTTTACGTCGGTTGTGGTGTAGTTGTAATGTGTAAATATATTGCCAAAAAATTCCATTTTTGTTTTGTCTGTTTCCGATTTCAGAATATACAAACCACGTAAACTTTTACCTGCACTATTCGTGTAGCGAACAAAAACACGATAACCAATTAGAAAAAAGTCGTTGCCCATAAATTTCGGGAAACCTTTTGGTCGCAAGTCTTTAGTTTGAACCATTGCAACTGCAAAAAAAGCCCAGCTGTCCTGAAAAGTGTCAAGCTGCAAACATTCTGGAATAAGATTTTGTAATTGTTCTTTTGGAACTGCAAAAGTTAAAACAAGAGAGCTTTCAAAGTACGCTTCAACTGGAAATGGGTGGTCTTTTAAAAATGCTAGCATCAAGTTATTTGTGTTGTTTTTTATTAAGATAAAATTCGTTGAAGTAAACAACTAAAATAAAAATAGATGCAAACAATAAATTTAATTTCCCCCAAAGCAATAAGTCGGGAACAAGTATAAATTCAAGTATGTTCATTGTCGCAACTACGCTTATTTGTGCAATAGCATTTAACTTTGTTTTATAACCACTTAAAATCCAAACAGCCATAATAATTTCTGAAAGTCCGATTATAATTGTTAGTGGTCGGGCATAGTCATCACCTAATATTCTTGCAACAATTTGTTCGTGTCTAGGAACAAGATTTAGCACCTTACAAAAAAGTCCGTTTGCAATTCAAACTGTCGCAATATAATAGGTCAATATCTTATAAATTCTTGTCATTATCATTGTTGGTTGTGTCGTCTGCTACGCTTACAATTAACGTTTCGGGGCTTTGCAATGGTGGAGCAATCTAAGCACAAATCTTCAATTTTGCACAACAGTTAAATCGAAGAACTGCTGTTAAATCGAAGAACTGCTGTTAAACTTTGCAGTTTCGCCCCACTATTGCAAAGCCCTTTTTAGCCCTAGTTTTATTTTAATCTTTTTTGTATAGTGTAAACTATCTCGGGCTGTTCGTCAAATTCAGAAACATAAAGCGAATGTTCTCTTATCATTACGATATCTTGTTCTTTCCTTGAGTTTCTTTTGATATAATGTTTTCTCTTCTTTTTATATTTGTAACCGTTTTCTAATAACTCTTTTTCCATCTTTTTAATAATATATTCTGGCGCTGTATAACGCATTTCAAGAGTTATAATATTTTTTACGCTATCCTTTTCTCTTATTGATATTTCCAGAATTTCTTTAGTTTTATTTTTCCTGAATGTTTGGGCAGTAAGATTAAATCCCCCATCTTGAGATTTGCCACTGCCAGAAATAGAATAGAAAGGAATTTTACGGTCAATGAAATAATAGGCATCTAAACTCAATCCTATTTTTCTTTCTTGCATCATAACAATAATTGCAAAGTCTTCTATTCTAATACTTTGTGCAAATGATATTTGAGTTACTAAAACCAAAATACTGATAACTAATACTCTCATACTTTTTTAAAATTTATGGGTTTTAAAAATAGAAATGCTACAACTAATAATAAAAAACAAAAAAATTTCACCATTCCCATCATACAGATACCCTTCCTTCCCAATACATTGTTATACACCCATAATTCCCGAATAAGGCACAATTAATAGCAAGTAAATGCCCTTGAAGCGTTTTTTAAATTTTGCCATTCTCAATACAAATAAGAAGGTTGGTAAAATTGTAATTATCAAAATATGCATTTGAGCAATCATCAATTTAGCAAAACCGTCCATTGCTCCATTATAAGTTGGTTTGTTCCAAAGAACCAAGTTCCAAATAAGTACAACTGAAATTGGAAGTAGCAAAACCAAATAAATAATATGGTTAGGGGCAAATTTGCTAACGTAAATCACTAAAAACTGTTTTGCAATTATGTCCCATTTTATATAGCTTTTTGTTCTAGAAAAATCAATAATTCTTTCACAAGATTTATTTCTACAACTTTAGTTTTTCCAGAGAGTATAACAACACCGTTGTTATCAATCCAATATTCCTATTCTTCTTCAATCAGGCTTGCGTTGGGAAACGGTCGGGCGGAAATTTACGGCTAATGTTTTGAGACTTTGCGTAGTAGCGGAAATCGAAGCACAAATCTTCAATTTTGCACAAACGTTGAACCGAAGAACAACCATTGAACTTTGTAGTTTCGCCCCACTATTGCAAAACCCTTGTTAGCTTTTTGGGCTTTTTTGTTACGGATATTCAAATCCAAATTCAAATTTTTCTAATCTGTCATTCCATAATTTATAACTCGCAAAATATTTAGGCATATTATTATTTTCTAAAATTTTCGACTTACTGTCTTTCGGTTGTTCAATTACATAATAAAGTTCAATATAACCCTTTATACTGTCAATTGGTGCATAACAATTTCCAAGTTTTTCAATAATTTGTTTTTTTGTCAAGCCTAATTTTATTCCTTTTTCTGTTTGAAAAGTATTAATGTTTAGCTCTTTAAATCCAAAACTTGCTTTATTCGATTTCTCAACTTTAATAATTGAAATTTGGTTTTTACTATCTCCAGGATGTTGTGTTAATGTTAGAGTTTCACTTTCAAGTTTTGAAGAAAATCGATAACGGTCTAATTTGTCAATAATATTTTCTGAACCAACAATTTTTGTAGCACTTTCAGAATTTCTTAATATTATTCCAGAAATAGATTTGTCAGGTTCGCTAAAAGTGCAATTTGATTTTATTAGTTTTACAATTGCTTCATACTTCAATCTTTCCGCTTTGTCTGGTTCGGGAACAAGTTCAATTCTTTCATTTTTGCCCGTAGTTTGTTTTTGCAATTTATTGCAGTTAGTCAACAACGTTAATGTCAATATTATAAGTGAAACATTTTTCATTTTTTTCTGCTTTTGACGGTTCGTTTTAGCATATCGCACAACGTTTCGGGGCTTTGCGATGGTGGGGCAATCGAAGCAAAACCTGTCCCGATTTTATATCGGGAAAACTTCAATTTTGCACAAAAGTTCAATCGAAGAACTGCCGTTGAACTTTGCAGTTTCGCCCCACTATTGCAAAACCCTTGTTAGGCGATGTATTATTGTTCCTTTCCTTTATATATATTTTTTTCATTACTCAATAATTTATTATTCTTGTTATACTTTCGGGTTTCATTTTTTACATAATCAATAATTTCGTATTTTTCTAACTTTCCGTTTGTATAATAATATTGTGCCATTTGAGATTCGTCAGAATTTCGACACTTTTTATTGATAATTAATCCATTTTCATAAACTTCGTTACACCTTTTTTTGTCTTTAGTAGTATAAAAATGTTGCGTTATTCTACCAGTATCATCATATTCAATGCTTTCTTTGGTTAATGAGTTATGATAAGATTCGGGCTTCCCATTTTTATAAAAAGTCTTCTTAGTTTTTAGCAATCTATTTTCTTCACGTATTATATTTTCTCTTTCATCATATATAATTTCAATAGAATTATTATAATCTTTAAAGTTTTTAATGATTCTTTTGCTACTAGGAGCTCCAGTATTCATATCAAAAAACTGCATTACAAAAATTGAATCTTTAATGTCAACTTTTCGAACTGGTTTACCTGCAAAATCTTTTTTTAATTCGGCATACTTTAGTTTTCCAGCATCGAAATCAAAATTCCAATAATATGTGTATCCTCTTTCAGTTTGGACAAGGTTCGCACTTCCTGAAAGAAAACCATTTTCATCAACCTTGAAATGAAATTTCTGAAATTCATTATTTAAAACATATTCGCCTTTCTCGCAAATTAATGGTTTGGTTTCATATGCTTTCTTTTTCTCTTCTTCTGATGGGTGCTTGAATCGATTATAATCTTCCTCAACTTTTAAATATAATTCATAATTAACTCGTTCTTTTACTTCTAATATGTCGGTACCTTTATCAAAATGTTCTAAATTATTAAAATCTAAAAAATGTTTCTTGCTTAATTCTTTTGTTTCTTGTCCAAAAGAAAAAATGTTAATAAGAAGTAGTGTGAGAAATGTAAATAGTTTTTTCATCGTCGCTTTTGAAATATATCGCCTAACGTTTTGGGGCTTTGCGATGGTGGGGCAATCAAAGCACAAATCTTCAATTTTGCACAAAAGTTGAACCGAAGAACTACTGTAGAACTTTGCAGTTTCGCCCCACTATTGCAAAACCCTTGTTGTGCGTTCGCTTTTTTATTCTTTTCGTTTATAATAATCTTTGTCATTGCAATTTTTTTCTGCCTGTTCTACAATGTCTTTAAAAAGATTTCCTTTTGCGTAAATTGTCATCCATTCAAGTCCATTTGATGCAGGTAGGCAAATTGCAATATTTCCTTTTTCTGCCTCTTCTCTACATTTTTTTATCGCAGAAGGGTTATTCCCTGAATTTGGTGTTGCTGTTATACCTGGTTTAGATGTGTTTTTAAATAATTCCGCAAAATTTATTAGTCCTTCTGGAATTATGAAAATTATTGAACCACGTTTCCAAGTTGTTGCATTCCATAGATATTCATTTCCTAAAATACATTCTTTTGTCTTGTCAAATTTAAACTTACCTCTATCTTTAATTAGTATGTCAATTTGTTCTAGATTAATTGGACTATTCATTTTGCCATACAAGAAAAAATCTTCTTTTCGTCCAGTGTAGACAAAAGTGTCTGTTGATTTTTCTAATAAAGGTCTAATCACTAATTCGTGAGCAGGCAAAGAACTTCTTTCGTCATAGTTGTGTCTAATGTCGCTAGTTAAATTAACTTGTAATGGTTGAAAATAATCTTCACTCATTTGATTTTATTTATATTTATTCCGTTACTTTGCTGTCGGTCATAAAATGGCACACAACTCTCAAATACACGCAATACTGTTTTTTATAATGTTCCCTGAAACAAGCATTAGACGCGTTTTTATTTTTTAAAACTTGCGTTTTATGAGTACACCTTTCTTAAAAGACTACCCGAAAAACGCAAGTTTTGGCGCTCGATTATCAAGCTCAATGTTATTTAATCTTCTATTCGAAGAATATAAAAAATCTTTAATACTTAAAACTAATAAATTACTAATTTGATGAACAGCATAATTGTTATTCGCCAATACTAACTAGAAATTTGTAGCTGTTGCGTTATTATTCGATGCAACCAGTTCTGCTACCCGGCTAATTTTCTTTCCCCTTTAAAAAAAAAATACTGATATTTAATAAATGCAGATGTTAACCTGTTTATACCTCAACTAATTGACGATATAAAACAACAAGCTGGCTTAATTCTCGGTAGAACTGTGATATAGTCGCCTTATCTTCAGCCCATTAAGGGCTTCGCTTAATCAGCCGGAGGTCAATCTGTTATAGGTTATATCAGATAATAATTAGTGGTCTGATAAAATCCAATAACGTATCACGTTGATTAAAAAATATCATTGATTGCGGAAATGTTTGATTGCGTATCAACTAAGGCCGGATGGAAAATGATCGAGACGGCAATGTTTACTTTAACTGCCTTCTCATTTGAGAATTTTACAATAGAAATATCAGCTAAAATATATCATACAGCTTATTATCCTATTAGATATCGGTTCTAAAGATAATTTCAATATTCAAATGTTTTACGCTAAAGATTTAAACATTCATTTGCGATATTATCTTTTATCTACCCCCATTCATTTTAGAGATTTTATTAGAAAATCAGTCATTTTAATTTGGAATAATTTTCCAAATGAAATAACTAATTTAGTCGACACGACTCTCATTGAATGAATTTGAAGCTCCGATTAATCACATCAAGCATCTTTAAATGAGCTTGATGTGATAGTGATTTGCAAACTGTTCTTTAATCATCGTAATTTGTGAATTAGTTGTCCGGTTCGCTTCATTATCAAAACCTCGACAGTCCACGTATCTTGCGGTCCAAAAAGGCACATTGTTGTTCCAATACACTAAATTAAACTCTTAAAAACCTGGCTTACCGATACCGGAATGGTGAAAATACTTTCTTAAGGTAACGGCAAATCAAACCTGCATCGCCTCCCTTCATCATTATACAAAAAAAGCTCATCATCCTAAACTTGTTTCAGCACCTCAACGGCATTAACAAGAGTTTGATCACCGAAAATTATTGGCAATTTAGCATGAAAAATGCTGAACCAAGTTCATCAGGACCTGGCGGCTAGGAAGAGTCGGTTAACAAAAAAAGATAAGGGCAATCTTACTGCTGAAAGAGAAAACAACGTTTATTTCTGTATCACACTATTTTTCAGCGATTTTCAATTGCACCTGCTCAATGCTACAATCCTTCAATTTTGAACGGAAATCTTCATCATTTCTGAATTTTAATTTGGCGATAATCCTCTTTTCAAAACGAACCTCGAATTTCTTTGCACTAAAAGGCCAGGGCTCCACAATGATTACGTCATGTTGTTGAAAAAGACTATAAGGCGTACCATCCGGACCGCAACTAATTTCTATCCTACGCCCTTCGGGCGGAATTTGCGACTGGCAAATCAGCAGGGAGAAAGCATCACAAAACTCCAAAAGTTCATAGGCCCTATCAACCTCTTCTTTTTTAACCTGCGCTTCTCTCAACCAAATCTTTTCCTGCTTTTTTAACGTTGCAACAAATTTCTTTGCGGCTGGATCTTGCCCATGCGTAAAACGAATATGCCGGTTAAGTAACAAGGCAATAAAACGGCTTTTGGTAAGTGCCATGTCAATTAACTGCGTTGATGCTTCCAGATCGAACCGTGTTTCTTTAAAATTAATGGGAGCGCCATTCTGATCTACGAGCGGACTGCGTTCAAATTCATTAAAAACATCATCATGTTCGGCAGTAGCAATTAAGGTTTCTGTCCAACGCTCTGGCTGATCGTTTAAGTTCCACCTTGCGCATATCTGTCCTGCAAGCAGCCCATGTGCTCTTTGTGTAATAACTTCCCAACCGTTACCGGTATATTGTGTAATCATTGGTTTACTATATAATGATATTACAACAGTAACCACCGAAAATAAGTTTAGCAAAAACGTTGTACCAGTAATGGAGACTCAACCAATTATTTTAAAAGATGTAGAGCAACATTTATGCACTATAAATGTAATGAACTAGCGCAAACAATAAGCTTAAAGCGCAGTTATTGAGGCAAAAATTCAAACTATGAAATTTGCGTTTGTATTTTTATTGATGCTGGTAGTTGGAGCGGGTTGCAAAAAAAGATGAGGCTGTGCCAGATCCTTTATTTAAAAGATGGTATTTATATAAAATTAAACGCATTTATACCGATAAAAGCGGCAATCCACATCCCGATTTTAAATCCCGGTCGGATGTTGTTAACGACAGGGAATTATTTATGGAGTTTCGGGAAAACGGAGATATACTAACTAATGAAGGTAATGGAACATATTATAGAACTGGAAAACAGATTTCTGATATCATTTTAAATAATGAAGGTTCCTATCAATATGCTTTTCAGGGCGATATGCTAATCCTTTCGGATGTGGTTGAGGGCATTACATACACAGAAAAAACAACTTTTAGCATGAAGGCACTCTAACATTTTAGCCCCAGCAATAATCAATGCTACTTCTTATCTGAAATTAAATTTCATGATACCCTATGGCTTGAAGGAGTTGGATAGTAAAAGTTGCTGTTAAGATAATGAGCTAATGCAAAACTTTCTGAATTTATTCCTGTATTCTTAATACAAAACATTAACTGTGTACTGTATTAATTTATGAAAATAGGAATTATTGCGCATCTCAAACACCCTATTATTGCGCCCTTTGCCGGAGGTCTAGAGGTTTTCACCCACCAGGTTACAAGCAGTTTGCAGGCACTTGGCCATGAGGTTATGTTGTTCGCCAGTTCTGCATCAGACCCGGCCCTACCGCTAAAATCTATCTATTCTGATGAACATTACGACGAACAAAGTAAAGTAAGAAAGCAAAAAAAAGATCTTCCATCAGAATATATTGCAGAGCATCATGCCTATCTAGAATTGATGATGAGCATTGATGATTATGGCTTCGATATCATCTTTAACAACAGCCTTCACTACATTCCAATTACTATGGCTGGTACACTTTCCACGCCGATGGTTACGGTTTTGCATACACCTCCTTTTTACGAGCTGGAGTTGGCAATTAAAGCAGAAAGAAAACGTAAGGTGATCGATTACATTACCGTATCGCAACAAAATGCGAAGAACTGGAGCAGTTTAGTTGAAGATTGTGAGGTTATTTTAAACGGAATCAGGTTAGAAGACTGGCCATTTCATCCAGAGGCAAAAACAGATCAGCATGCATTATGGTTCGGAAGAATTCATCCTGATAAGGGTTTACATTTTGCCATACAGGCCGCCAGAGCTGCCGGAATATCGCTACGGGTTGCAGGCGGTATTGCAGATCAAAAATATTATGATAAAGAAGTAAAGCCATTACTAGGTGATGACATTCAGTTGCTGGGGTTATTAAACCACGAACAATTAAGTGCGGAGATTTGTGCCGCCAGCGCTTGTTTAGTAACGCCCTGTTGGGAAGAACCATTCGGTTTTGTGGTAGCCGAAGCAATGGCTTGCGGAACGCCGGTTGCCGGGTTTAAAATGGGCGCCTTACCCGAATTGGTGACAGAGGAAACCGGAATGCTGGTGGAATACGGCGATATAAAAGCCTTAGCAAAAGCCCTGCAGCAAGTGATGACCTTAGACACCCAACGCATTCACCAATATGCTAATGAGCATTTTAGCTTTCATAAAATGATGTCTGGTTATGTTCAGTTTATGGAAGAAGTAGCCAGTAGGAAGAAAAATTTGAGATACGCCGTATGAGTTTAGAAACTGATAATTTAGTTGATTACAACCGCTTCAATTTGGTGGAATTTAAAAACGTGTTGCTTCAAATTGAGGCAAAGGCCGCCGAAACTGAGCATGATGCCGATGGGCCGGTTGCGGAGTTTAATCTCTTAAGAAATGCAGGTGCCCTGGAGTTGGTTTTGCCTGGCAGACCATTAGATTTTAACGAACCTAACACCCCGGCCTTACTGCAAATACTTAAAGATGTAGGCAAAGCGAATCTTTCGGTTGGCCGGATTTACGAGGGACATATTAATACACTATACCTCATCCACCTTTACGCTACGACAGCGCAACGCGAAAAATGGTTTAGTGGTGTGGCAGAAAATGGCGATGTGTTCGGAATCTGGAATACCCAGGATCAAAATGGAATTAATTTTATAGACCAGGAGGATGGCTTTGAAATTCGAGGTTGTAAAACCTTTTGCTCGGGTGCAACGCTGGTAACCAAAGCGCTGATTACGGGAAATATCAAAACAGCTGACCGAGACGGCTGGCAAATGGCCATTATTGATATGGACAAGATTTTGCCCACACAAATAGATAAAGAGAGCTGGCAACCCTTAGGGATGAAAGCTTCTGGCAGTTACACGGTAAATTTTAGCGGCTACCATTTGCAGGAGCAATCGCTGCTCGGCCTACCTGGTATTTACCTCAAACAACCTTATTTTAATGGCGGGGCCATTCGTTTTGCCGCGGTACAGCTTGGTGGTGCGGAGGCTATTGCCGAACAAACCATTAATTACCTGAAATATTTAAACAGAACAGACGATCCGTTTCAGCAGTTGCGTTTGTCGAGTATAATGTCGGCTGTTATTTCTGGCAGGTTATGGCTGGAGCAAGCCGGCAGAAATTATGATGCATGGGCAAACGAAGGCAATCACGATGAAGATTTAATCGCTTTCGCCAATATGACTCGTGTAAACATTGAAGAAATCTGTCTTCAGGTAATGGACAATAGCAACAGGTGTGTTGGCGCTAGGGGATTAATGGAAACCGGAAATTTAGGCCGGCTTTTTCGAGACCTTACTTTTTATTTAAGGCAGCCCGCACCAGACGCAACAAGGCTGAATGTGGCAAAATTCTTCATCAATAACCCTTCAACATTTCATGAACAATACCTTTAATAAGCAGCAGTTTTGGTCGGGCGCTACCTTAATAAATCCAGATACTTTTAAGAACATTAAAACTTGCCTCGTAATGGTTCCGCATCCGGATGATGAATCGCTTGGTTGTGCAGGACTAATTTCTACTTTAATCGCAAAAGAAGTGGAAGTACATCTTATACTCACTACAGATGGAAGTAAATCGCACACGAATTCTGCAAGTTACCCGGCCAATCGCCTGGCTGCCTTGCGATTGAATGAATTAAAGTGCGCTTTAAAATTATTAAATGTCAAGGAAGAAAACTGCAGTTTTTATGAAGCTCCAGATGCCGCGATGCCTGCCAAAGGTGAGCCCGGGTTTGATACATTGGTGATCAGACTGAAAAGTGATCTGATTAAAATCAGCCCCGATCTGATTGTTGTTCCCTACGAATTAGATCCGCATTGTGATCATAGGGCGACCCACCAGTTGCTGATCTCTGCACTGGAACAGGCTAAAATTGCCCGTCCGAAGATTTGGGAATACCCTATTTGGCTATACGAACATGCTGAACAAGAAGACATTCCTAAACTACAGCATGGCGAATTATTGGCTTTGGAAATTAACGATTATCTTGACTTGAAAAGTAAATGCATTAATGCTCACCAATCGCAGGTAAGCCGCCTGATTGATGATGATCCAACTGGTTTCATTTTAAAACCGGAAGTAATTGCTAACTTTTTGCAGGAGCACGAATACTTTATGGAAAGGAAGAGGATAAATCCTGATGGCACCTTATCTGAAAGTTATTTTGAAGAAATGTATTCAAAAAATGCTGATCCCTGGAATTTTGAAACCAGTGCGTATGAAAAAAAGAAATATAACGCAACTATTGCCGCTATCCCGAATCGGGATTTTAAAAATGGGCTCGAAATTGGCTGTTCTATTGGCGTTTTAACAGAAAAAATTACTTCCCTTTGCAGGAATTTAATTGCCATTGACATTAGCCAAACGGCTTTACAACAGGCAAAAGAACGGCTTAAAGATTCGCCAAAAGTATCCTTTCGCCTTGGTGGAATCCCGGGAGCATTTCCGAAAGGCAATTTTGATCTCATTATAATGAGTGAGGTAGGTTACTATCTTTCAATGCCTGATTTATTAATCACTAGAGAAAAAATACTGAATGCGCTGGATGTAGGCGGAGTCTTGGTTTTGGTGCATTGGACACACTTCGTGGCAGATTATCCGCTCAGCGGAGATGATGTACACGAGGCTTTTGAAAGTCAAGGTTTAACTCATTTACATCATTCTGCAACGGCTGATTATCGGTTGGATGTATTTCAAAAAAAATAAAGATGTTTACCATTGCTTTTTACGTTCATCACCACGGCTCTGGCCATCTTATGCGGACGCTTCAAGTGGCAGCAGCCTTAACAGATTACCGCGTTATTTTAATAGGAAGCGCCGTAAACCAGGTTGATCTTAGTCGCCTGCGGAATGTAGAAATTGTTCAACTACCACCGGATACCGGTAAGGATCATGTCGCAATATCTCACGATGATTGCATACCAGATACTTTTCACTACGCTCCACTGGATGTGCCTAAAATAAAAAACCGAATGGCTATTTTATCTGCACTATTTGAAAAGGAATCTCCAATGATTTTAGTGGTTGATGTCTCGGTGGAAATTACATTATTTGCAAGGCTTTGTGGCATACCAACAGTTGTAATCTGCCAACATGGAAAACGGGATGATCTGCCACATTTAATGGCATATCAAAGTGCAGCTTTACTCATTGCTCCTTTTTCAGAATCGCTTTATATCGGCGATCGAAATTGGGTTTATGACAAAACTGTTTTTACAGGAGGTTTTTCCAGATTTAGATTGAACACTAGGGCAGTTGAAAACACTAGAAATATAGCAATTCTGATTGGTGCAGGAGGTACATCGATTACAAAAAGTTTAGTCGAACATATTGCTCGTCAATCGCCTACATTTTCTTTTCATGTGCTGGGTGAAGAAATGCCAGGAAGCAAGGCTAGAAATATCATCTGGCATGGAACAGTGGCCAATCCTGAACAATTATTGAAATCCGCTGCAATAATTATAGGCAATACTGGCCACAATACAGTGATGGAAGTGGCTTCATTAAATAAACGTTTTATTGGTATTCCAGAGGAACGCCCTTTCGAAGAACAAGTACAAAAAGCGCAATCGGTTGCTGGAAGAGCAGGAATTTGCATCGTCCAAAAAGAAGATCTGTGGAACAGCGATTGGACCAAAATGCTGGATAATCTAAGTTGTAAAATTCCCGATTGGGAAGGTGTAATTATACCAGACGCCATTAATAAAATGGCCAATGCCATTATTGAAGCTGGAAAAAGTTTTTTTGAGCCTTAATCTTTTAGAGAAACTGAGATCTCTTCAACCGATGGTTGTCTGATGATCTGGAGATCATTTTGATCCCATATTAAAAGACCAAATTCGGCGAAACTTTTAAGCCAACCCTCCATTGGCCATTTCCCCCATTTATCATGGAATGTTTTGGCATTGCGAACAATATCTGCAAAGTGATTGAGCGGCGGCTGATATTGCTCATGATATTGATGATAGGCTACTGCATCAAATAACTTCATCGCTATATTTTTCCGTCTGGCTGTAAAGGCAAAATCAGTATCTTCTGCACCGTAGCCAATAAAAGACTCGTCAAAGCCACCAATATTTTCATAGTCGGTAGCAAGGCAACCGAAATTGAGCGACCAAAAAAGTTCATGGGGCAACTTTTCTAAACCATACCGTACCGGATCTGGCCGACTTAAAGATTCCATGTCTGAAAACCATTCTAACTGTGCATCGAAACCTTTTTTAAGATAGCGCACTGTTCCATTTAACAGGTAACCAGGTTGGAAATTTTCTTTATATAATTTCACTAAGCGAGTGGAAGGAATACAATCTACATCCAAAAAAATCAGGCGCTCGCCACTTGCATTCTTTGCTGCAAAATTCCTCGCCGCAGCCAGTGGCAAATTTGCTTCATGCGAAAACACAAGCTGCCGGATGGGAAAAGGAGCATTTGGGAGCTCACGTTCAGCCTCATTCATCAACACAATTATTAACTCGTTTGGCAGTAAAGTATTTTTAGCCAAACCTTTGATGAGATTCTCAAGGGCTTCATGCCGGCCTTTAACAAATGTTAGAAGAGAAATACTCATTTAAACGGCTATAGCTATATTTTCTGCATTCATCCGATTGGTAACAGCTGTAGGCTTTGAGGCAAAATAAGTTCTGAATTCTGCTATTGCTGCGGAGATGGGTACGAGCAAGGTTAAATCAGCGTGATTTTGATGCAAATGTTGTTCTACAATTTCCCATAAAGATTCAAAGTAGGTATTTTCATTAATCATGGAAAGTAACTGCTCTCCATCAAAACGGAGTTTAAATGCAATTAAATTGGTGTCGAGAAGTGCATGTCGCCCGGTTTTGACAGCGATCCACAAGTGGCGTAATTCGTTTTTGAGGTTGAATTTTGTACTGGCGCTATCCAGCGATTCTACCATTTGCTCCTCGTGATTTAAACTCATGTTGCCCCATTCCTGTAACTGAATAGAGAATCCAAAATCAACTCGTCCTTGTAAACGCGACGAGGTATGAACCCGAACCTTGGGTGAATGCCTCATCCTGGCATCTACCCTTTTTAGTGCTTTTCTAAATTCCTCATCCTCCAAAAAAGGAATAGCAGGAATTCTGCCTGCCTTATCATAAATCTCGCAGGTAACCGCTAAACTGGGTCCATAACATTGAAAGTGTCTAGGCCATGGATTTTGTGGACAAGGATCCAATTCAGCTTCCAGCCTGGTTTTCAAAAAGCGGTAAGTAACATCACGCAAGTGATGGATTTTGGCTAAAACCGGTGTATTTCGTGGAATGATTCTTCCACCAACTACATCAACATTAAGATCCATTTCTTCGATAATTTGACTTAGCCATTCAGCATCTACCTCACTATCGGCATCTGTAGAAACAATTATACCTCTTTTGCCAACCACTTCGGTTAATCTGGCATGAGCAGCATCCATCAAAAGCCTTCTAACGGTGCCAATATGGGCAATACTATCTTCTATGTTAATGCATTGCACATAAAGCCGAAAGCCTTGAAATTTTTGCTGGTAAGTTTTACAAATCTCATAGGTGGCATCACTGCAGTTATTTGCCAACACCAAAACCTCATAAATATCATGAGAAATGCCATTTCCAGCAGCATCAATTTGATTGCGAAGGGCATCCAGCGTTGAAGTGATCAAGTGAGCTTCATCTTTCGCCGGAACAATTATAGACACACGTAATGATGGATGTGGAGGTTCGGGAAAGCAGAGTTCTGGCCGCAGATGAAGTATTGAATCCATAAAATCGAAATTCTTAGTGTCAGATTTACAACATGAAGGAATCAATAAAGTTCTGCGTACTTCTAACCAGATTAATACGGTTGTGTACGCAAAAGAGTCGTAAACATTTTTTTTTATGGCTTATGCAACCCTTTCTAAAAACTGATCGTCTATTAAGAAACCGTTTCTATGATGATAAGATCCCTATTGTTTTGGTGCCTGATGTTTTCGCTAAACTGTGCCTTGGCCCAACAAAAAAAATTCCCTGAAAGTCCTTTAGATGCCCGTTTCGTAACCAGCGACATCAAAAACTTCTGGCTGGCTTTCGACTCACTAGAGGGAAGTAACCGAAATCCTTTCGAAACGTATATTAAAAAGGGTTCAATTGGGTTACAGGGTTTTATCTCAAACCGAATTATCAGTGCTGAAGAATTGCTAAAAATGGTAAACAAGCGGAAAGCTAATTATGAAAAAACCAGAAATGTAGATAGCTTAATAACAGCAAAGGAAAAACTGATTAAACCCTATTTTTATGCTTTGAAATATTGGTATCCGGATGCGGTGTTTCCACCAGTATATTTTGTTGTAGGCCGATATAATAGTGGCGGAACAGCGTCGCCTGATGGTTTGTTGATTGGTGCGGAAATGCTGACCAGTTTAGACCACTTACCAGAACTGGTAATTCATGAATCGGTACATTTTCAGCAAAAATTTCCAAAGGGTGGTAAAACTACCTTATTACAGCAATCTATTATCGAAGGATCTGCTGATTTTATTGCGGAGCTGGTTACCGGACTTAAGGGAAACAAGCAGGCCAATAATTACGGTAATGCCCATAAAAAGGAATTGTGCAAAGAATTTGTACAAGTGATGAATACAGAAAACTTTGAAGATTGGCTTTATGGAACCACTGGAAAAGACAAGAGGCCAAATGATTTAGGCTACTGGATAGGCTTCGAAATTGTAAAGGCTTATTTCGATCAGCAGAAGGATAAAAAACAAGCGGTAAAAGAAATCTTAAATATTAAAGACTTTAGCGGTTTTTTGAGCAAAAGTGGCTATTTGAAAACCTATTTATAACCCTGCAAAGTTTTAATGCGCCTAAAATATTGCCATGATTAGAAATACGCTTACCCTAATTCTGCTTGCACTCACTTTCACTATCGGTTTTGCTCAGTCTAATGTAGAAAGAAAGCAAACTTCAGAAGCAGAAAATACTGCACAAGATAGCATAAATGTATTTTACAAAGATCTCTTCAAAGCTTTTAAAATTGGTTACCTGCACCGTAAATCGGTAGATTGGAAAACTGTAGAAGCGGAAACTTATCGTAACCTAAAAAATTACAGCAACTTCAAAGCATCACTAACTGAGATAACCATCTTATTTGACAAAATTGAGGCAACGCATTGCCTGGTTTATCGTAGCAATGAAAAGTATACAGTAACTAGAAAGGTGATTTCTAAAGACCGTTATTCTACAGAATGGAGAAAAAAATACGACAGCAAACCAGCTTTTGAAACAAAATTGATTGATGGAAAATACGGTTACATCTTAATTCCCGGAATGGTATTTTTTGATAACACTGCGGAGAATATGAGTAAAATTGCACAGCCGATGTATGATCAGATTGCAAAGCTAAAAACCGAAAGCAAAATTGAAGGTTGGATAGTAGACCTAAGAGTGAACACCGGCGGAAATTCTGCACCAATGCTTTTAGCCCTTTACGATTTGCTAGGAGATCACACCATTGGCGGCGAACTTAATCTGAATAAAAAACAAGTAAGTAAACACAAACTGAGTAACGGGAGTTACATTCAGAAATCAACAACAATTGCTTCAATTAACCCTTCGGGTGAGTTGATAGATGATGCGAAAGTGGCGGTGATTACCGGAATTTTTACGGGCAGCTCTGGCGAAGTCACAGCGTTGGCTTTTAAAGGCAGACCAAACACCATTTTTGTTGGCGAAAATACAGCTGGATATACCACTGGGAATGTATCATGGCCTTTGCCTTATGGCACAACGCTTGCGCTAACAACAGGTTATGATAGCGATAGAAATGGAAATTATTACCCTTATATAATTCCGGATGTTCTGGTTTCTAAGCAAGACAATTTCGACGATCTAACGGCAGATGGAAACATTAAGGAGGCCTTGAATTTTTTTAATAAGCAGTAATTTGATTTTTCGATGGATTGCTTGAATTTCAGTTTATTCTATGTGTCCAACTTATTGCTTTACTAAGGCGTAATGATTGCATGTTAAGCCGCTCACACCCAAAAGGAGTGTTATGCTTGCCGTTTTGCAAAACTTTTGTTTCTTGGCACATGTCATTAATGGTAAACTCTTTACCATGAAAAACACAATCATTTTAATCCACGGGATGTTTCAGAACCCAAAAAGCTGGCACAATTGGATCACTTATTTTGAGTCTAAAGGATATGATGTTCTTGCACCTTCCTGGCCACTTCACGATGGAGAACCTGCTGAACTCAGAAACAATCCGCCTTCGGAGTTGGGAAATTTACGCCTTGAAACCATTATCAGTGAATTTGAAACCATCATCCAGCGTTTACCTGAAAAGCCTGTTGTAATTGGTCATTCTGTTGGCGGTTTAATAACCCAAATATTAGTAAACCGAAAACTTGCTAAACTTGGAATCGCCATCAGCTCTGTTGCACCTAACAAGATGATCGACTTCGATTGGTCTTTCATTAAAAATGCAGCGACAATTGCTAATCCCCTAAAAGGAGATGATTATATTCCAATGGATGTGGAAACTTTTCATGCCGCTTTTGCAAATACCTTAAGCGAAGCAGATGCTCTGTTGGCGTTTGAGAAAACAGCAACGCATGACAGCAGAAACGTTTTTAGAGATTGCATGAGTAGCGTTGCTGATATTGATGTAGACGAACCTCATGTTCCTCTACTCTTTGTTGCTGGTGCTGAAGATAAAATTTGCCCGGCAGATTTAAACGAGAAAAATGCCAAAGCTTATACAGATGCTGGCAGTGTAACGGAGATTGTAGAATTTCCAAACCGCAGCCACTTTATCTGTAACGAACCAGGTTGGGAAGAGGTGGTAGAAACGGTTGAAAAATGGTTGGCAAAGCAAGAAAATACTATCGTTACGAATGAAGCGTAGCTAGTATAAAAATACTATCCATAAAAGACCATAATCAGCTATTGAATCACCAGAAGACAGTTATTGGCATGATTTTGGGTTTACTTTATTAAACAAATTAATTTATGGAAAGAGTAGTAAATGCCGAAAAGATTTTGTTTAATCAGCTAACAATCGCATCTAACAAATTCCCGAATGCAAACTTCGAATTGGGAAACCATGTAGTTAATGGAGTGCTTTCTGCAATGAATTTGCATACCATGCAATACCTTAATCCGGTTAGGGACCTACTGAAACAATTATCTAAAATCAAAGCTATCGATTTACCAATGAATGAGATTAATAAGGTACAAGCGCTTATTAACTCGTTCTTCAATAAACCTAAATAACAGATCAGAAATTAATCATGATGGCTCTAGCCATGATGATTAATTTTCAAGTTTACCTCAACATTATCTCCTCAAAATCACTATCAGTTGCAGTTTAAAACACATTCACTACCCAAACAAATCTCTTATTTTCTATAATTTTTAGCCAAATTATTTGAATAGCAAAAAGGTAATTTTTCCGAGATGGCGATTTAAATCACTGAAAAG
>Ga0265780_10001293_pt1 | contig 35837 bp, 36 predicted proteins | sample P1T30metagenome_FD_192432 | JGI IMG/M metagenome (GOLD analysis project Ga0265780, IMG submission 192432) | Plant litter microbial communities from East Loma Ridge, Irvine, California - P1 T30 | ecosystem: Environmental > Terrestrial > Plant litter > Unclassified | place: USA: California...
GTTAAACGTGGCATCGTCAAGGCCGTCAGCTACTATCTTGTCGCGCACTTTAACCGTTAGTTTCAGGAACGAAAGGTCGTCGTGTTCTACGGCCACATTAAGGCGGATATCCTTCAAAAAAGGCACCGTATCTAACTGATCCTTAAATTTATAGAAGTTATCGGCGGGTAGCGAAAGCTGGGCATTAATACCTTCATGGGCTATGTAGATGCGGCCTAAAACCTCAAGCCGGTTCCAGGCTACAAACATATCATCGCGAAATTGTTTTGGGTCGTCTATTTTGGCGTAGGCATAGAAAGACAGCGTAAGGCGCTGTTTGCCGCTGGCCTCAATAAGGGCGGCCCTTTCATCTGCGCTTAAAGTGTTGAACAGTTGCATGCTATACAATTTTAAGTGAGAAATTCAGTAAATATCCGGCTCCTGTTGGCGGAACCCGCGGCAAAGGTATAAAAAAAGTTGGAAGTTGCGGGTTAGGGGTTGGGGCTTGTTTGAAAAGTTTTGTCTGAGCTTCGAATGTCCGAAGCCGGAATGTTTAGTAGCTTTTTTGGATGCGCTATGTCATGCTGACGAAGGAAGCATCACTATGAATATTGAGATCCTTCATTTCTTAGATGAGATCATCTCAGAACACAAAGTGTATGTTTCATTTTGAGGGAAGTTACAGCATTACATACTATCGAATAAAAAGTAAACTCTGTTAACTAATCCATTTATACATAAAATACAGCATTATGAATACAAACAAAACAATGATGATCTTTAAAATCCAACCGCAATAAATAATAGCATATATCAGGCTTCCAATTATAGAAAAAATTAAAGCTAAAGATATTATATATAACAGAATTAGAATTAAAAAGCCTACAAATCTTTTAATAGGATTATAATTAGAAAATTTGTTATAGAACTTTACTTCATCTTTAACTTTCGCTACAAGTTTATAAAGGTCATCATCTATTTGTGTGATAGTTTGGAGAAGTAATTTTTCATCTGTGTCTGGTGTTATAGAAATTTTTAAAGTGTCTTCAAAAGTTACTTTATTTAGATAGCCCGGTTTTCCATCTCGAAGCAAAATTGATTGCAGCTGTAGTTTAAAATCTTCACTTTCCTCCTTTGAAGGAAAATAAGCGATCAAATGTAACCTGGCTTTAATTTCAGATAAAATTTCTATCCTTTTCTCAGAATATTTGCCAAATGTTTGTTTTGATTCATTTAAAGGCTTCTCTATTAACCCTTTAATTATATAGGATATAAAGGCCACACATAGTGTAATCAACACAACTATCAGCTCATTATTAATTTTCTTTAAAAATTCTATTAGCTCCATTTATAATTTTTTTTTGGGTTAAATAACTGCAAAATACTTCGTGCTATTTGACCCATAAAACTGCCTTCTTTAGAAGGATCATTATCATAGTTTTCGTTTCTCAAAATTGCAAAAGTGAGATCAGGGTCTCCAATAACTGCAAACCTTTCCTTATTCCCATTAGTTGTTCCAGTCTTCAAAAAAATATTTTCAACATTTAAGCCTGTTTTAGATTTAAATACCCTATTTAAAATCTGTAAACATTCTTTTTTACTAGAGTCGGTGTTTTGAAAATAGTTAGAATAAGCTAAAGCTAATTCATAAAGTGAAATACCCTGATTAGTTGCTCCTAGTATACTAGATGGATAAAAATTATTATTAGCCATATTTAAAGTACTGCTCAAATGCTTTAATACTTTTTCCATTCCGATTTCTACGGCGGCATTTATAAAAACATTATTATTGGAATAAATTAAGGCCTCCTCTATTGATAATGTGGAGTTATGACGCTCAACTTCACGAACTGGCCAACCTAATGTATTATATTCTGCAGAAAATTTATCTCCAGATAATACTCCTGCATCTCGAAGACAACAGTAAATAAAAGGCTTTAATGTTGATCCAACATTAGATTTTGCAGTAAAAGAATAGTTAGATCCATAAGTACTTCCAAAAGCAACAATTTTACTTTTTCTTACGGCAACGACTGAAATTGGATAGTGCGATTCATTAATAATTCTATTAACGACATTTTGTAAATCGTAATTTATTGATGTATAAATCTTCTTTTTATTAATATTAGTTGAAATAGTTATATATGGTAGAACATCATTCCGCAAAATTTGAAGATTGTTCTGAGATAACAAAATATCTGAACTAGAGTTTTTGTAGAAATTTTTTTGAGTTATTATTCCTCTTTCTTCCAAAAGTTTATTCAGAAAATAATATCTTTTATTAGTAGCTTCTTTATTTTTTACATAATAATTAGGCCCTCTCAATATTGTTAGTAATAAAAGTAATTTTGACTGATTAATTTTTTCCACTTCTTTACCAAAATAATATAACGATGCAGCTCGCACTCCTCTTATATTCTTTCCAAAATATATATTGTCAAAATATAATTCAAGGATTTCTTCTTTAGAATAGTCTTTTTCAATTTGAATGGCCATAATAAGTTCGTTAAATTTCCTGAAGAATGTCTTCTCATTTGATTCTAAAAGATTTCTAGCGAGTTGTTGTGTTATAGTGCTGCCTCCTTGAATTATTCTTCTAGATTTAATATTTTCAATTATTGCTCTCAAGACAGACTTAACATCAAAACCTTGGTGTAGATAAAATCTCCTATCTTCAATTTCGACAAGCATTTGCTTTAACTTATTTGGGATATGTGTAGCATTTGCCTTGCAGACAGAGGTCGAGGATGTGACTGCAAAAGCTTTTTTATATCTGTCGTTACTATATACAACAAACCCATCAAGATTATCCATAATTTAATTTACTTATCCCCCGCTAATTTAACAAAATTCCCCTCACACACAACACCGGCTTAATCTATCATAAAAATTTTCTCCCTAAATTACCAGCCATGAAAAAGCTGCTCTATACCCTTAGCCTGCTGCTGCTTACGCTCTCTGCGGTGGCGCAGTTCAACAACAACATAGTCATTGCCCATCGCGGCGCATGGAAGGCCGGCAACCTTCCTGAAAATTCCATCGCGTCCTTAAAGCAAGCCATCGCACTAGGCTGCCACAGCGCCGAGTTTGACGTGCACATGACGGCCGACAGCATACTAGTGGTAAACCACGACCATGAGTTTTATGGCCTGGACATCGAGAAAAGCACTTACGCCCAACTGTTGGAGAAAAAGCATCCTAACGGCGAGAGTATCCCCACGCTGGAAGCGTATTTGCGCGAGGGCATGAAGCAAAAAAAGACCAAGCTGATTGTAGAGATAAAAACCAGCCAAATAAGCCCGGAACACGCCCTGACCGTAACCGACAAAGTGTATACCCTGGTTAAGAAACTGAAAGCCCAAAAGTGGGTGGAGTACATTTGCTTCAGTTGGGAGGTGGGCATCCGCCTGTACGCTTTAGACAAAAAAGCCAAAATTGCCTACCTGGAGGGCGACAAAACCCCTGCCGAGGCCAAAGCCGCGGGCTATACCGGCCTTGATTACCATTTTAGCGTATACCGCGAACATCCCACATGGATTGCCGAAGCACACAAGCTCGGCCTCTCCGTTAACGCGTGGACCGTAAACGACCGCGCCGAAATGGAGAACCTCATCAGCCAAAAAGTGGAGTACATTACCACAAACGAACCGGAACTGCTGTTTGAGATATTAAAAGAAAAGTAAGGTATATCAATCACACACCTTATCAAAAGTAATATTATCAGTATCAAACCTGTAGGTAGTGGTTTTGTTTACTTTTATAATCTTGCCCTTACCATCGGGTTCTGTGCCGGTTTTTGTAAAGATCAGCCTACCCTTATCACGGTCTACGGCCATGGTAGTATCAAAACTGTAGCTCTCATCAGCCTCGTCGGTAGCGCCCTCGTTATCAATATGTGTAATGATATCCAGCACCGGCAACCCCTTATAATACATGGTTTTGTAGCTGTAGGTGGCACCCTGCCCGGTATAGCCCCAGTCGATAACCACAAGGGGCACAAACTCGGCAATTTCTATAAGCGAAAGGCTGCCCGGCTCGCCCCAGCCCCCATAGGCAGACACATACTTGCTAAAGTCGGCCACTACATATTGCCGGGCTTCAGGCGCGTCTTGCATGGTAATAAGGCTTAGCGCCGGCGCGCAGATGTGGCAGTCTTCACGCTGGCCCCTCCCGTCTTTGCTGTAGGTACTTGTGGCAACAATCAGCTCCTGCGTGTGGCCCGTGTGGTACACAAACGTGGTATCTATAACCGTATACAGCACCTGGCCTTTACCGGTGCCAAACTGAAACCGCTCACCCGTATTGGGCTGCCACTCACACTCGCCGGTAGCTTTGTTGAGCTTGCCGTCAAACAGTTGGGTAACAATATTCATTAACGGCGTATCTTTAGCAAAGGTGGTTATATCCTGCGAAAAACAGGACATTGAACATAGCAGGATGAGAAGTATGGGTTTCATAACAGCAATTATTCCTGTTCCGGCAAAAAGCTTTTCAGAACTTCCTCCTTTGTGGGCAGTGCCTTGATCTGGGCGTTGATCCTCTCATACAGGCCTGCAAAGGTGGCCTCATTATTCAGCACTTTGTGCGCGTACTCAAACGGATATAAAGACATCACTACACCATCCTTGTCATACTTAACGGTCATGCCGCGCAACGGATATTCCGGCTCGCTGTCTTTATAAAGGTTAAAGCCATAACGGTTAATAAGATAGGCGGCAAAGGCATAGGCCAAAAACAGGGTTATCTGCGCGTCATCGGTACCAAATGCCCGGCAATACAGCGTAAAGCCTGTGCCTTCGGTTACCGTTTTATCCAGGTTTTCAGGGTGGTTAACCGGCAGTGCCGTGTTCATCGGTATGTTGTTGTCGGCAAAGTAGCTCTGCACCATTTTAAGGCACGCGTCCAGCATCTCGGGTGGGGTGTTAATATCCTGCGGGCTGTAGCGCTTATTAAAATACTCATCGGTATAAAGCATATTAAAAGCGGCCTTTTCAGCAGGTGCAGCTTCTTTTTTACCTGGGGAGAACAATCGTTTAAAAAAACTCATAGCGTATGTAAAGTTGGTTATACTGCTAAAGTAGTAAAATTCGGCTTGCTGCGATATAATGCTGATGTTATGTTTAATACATTGCAAAGACACCCCCAATTAAAACGGCAGGCAAATAATCAATAAAAACCAATGAAGAATTACACCCCGGCCACCTGCTGTACTTTAGCCACAACAGTATCGGGCGTAACGGTACGCATTACATCATCATAGCCTTCCACTTTTTTATTGCCATAGATAGACGTAGGTAAAAAAGGATATTTTTCGCGGTCGGCGGTCAGGGCATTAGTGGCAGGCTGGTTAAACGGCGCAAAGCCCGCATATGGGTGCGTAGCGCCCCAAAGCGTAACAACCGGCGTACCCTGCATGGCAGCCATGTGGGCATTGGCGCTGTCCATACTCAGCATAACATCAAGGTGGCTGATGATTTTAAGCTCCTGCTTAAGGGTAAATTTACCTCCGGCCACCACCACAATGTTAGGGCGGTCAGCGGCATATTTTTTCAGCACTTTCCTTTCATCTTTACCACCGCCAAAAAGAAACAGTGTTACGGTGCTACCGGCCGCAAGCCGATCTATAACCTGCTGCATAAGCTCTTTAGGGTATACCTTGCTGCGGTGCTGTGCAAATGGGGCAATGCCTATCCATTTGCCGGTTTTAAGGCCGGTAGTACTGGTAATATCTTCGGTAAGCTCCTGCGGTGCTGCAAAAACAGGGTTGCTAAGCTTAACCGGGTAACCCAATTGCGCAAATACATCAGCATGGCGCTGCACAACCGGTGGCATAGGCTCAATAACCTTATTTTTTAAAGCGGTAAGCTTAGCGCGACCCGCGCGCATTTTATCAGTAGTAGCTACGGTTTTTCCCCTCAGGGCAAAAAGGCGCGTAAGCACTTTTGTGCGTGTTACATTATGCAGGTCGGCCACGGCATGTACGTGCAGGGCCTTAAGGTCTTTGTATAATCTAAGCAGACCAAAAAAGCCCTTGTGGCGTTTGGCAAGGTCGGCTTCAAAAAAGTTCACCTGGGGTATACCGTCAAAAAAAGGCTTGTATTGCGCACGCGATACTACCGTGATCTTAACGTGGTCATGCTGCGCTATAAGCGCCCGTATTACGGGTACCGTCATGGCTACATCGCCCATGGCAGAAAGCCTTATAACAAGTATGTGCTTATACCCTTTAGATTTTTTAGATGCCATTAATTACTTCTTGCCCTGGTACAGTACGGGGTTAAGTTCCTCGTCGTTATACATTTTCATTTGCTTGTACACCTTCATAAATTTGTTGCCGTTTTGTATATCGGTAAGCAAATCATCAATAGCAGTACTAAGGTCTTTTTTCTGCTCCAGCAAAATGTTTAGTTTTTCCTGGCATTTTGCGCGGTGTTCGGGCGTGGCTTCCTGACGGGTAGCCTCCTCCCTCATGTGGTATATTTTAAGGGCCAGTATGCTAAGGCGGTCTATGGCCCAGGCCGGGCTTTCAGAGTTTATTTTAGCATCGGGTTTAGGCTGTACATCTTTATACTGCTCTAAAAAATAGCTGTCAATATACTCCACCATATCAGTACGCACCTGGTTGCTGGCATCAATTTTACGTTTAAGTTCAAGCGCGGCAACAGGGTCAATATTAGGGTCGCGCACAATATCTTCATAATGCCACTGCACGGTATCTACCCAGTTTTTAGCATACAGCAAATGCTCAATCTTATCTTTGCGGAACGGATTGTTTATAGGCTGGTCAACACTGTCATACTGGTGGTAATCGTTTATGCTCTGTTCAAAAACAGGAAATGCAATGGCTGAAAACATATAATTATTTTTTTACAAATATAGTTTTAATACTTTTATGATGAAAAAAATAATCTTTTAGCAATATGACAGTACATTACCTTTCGGCAAACAACAGCATCCTCAACCATTTCCTGGCACAGCTGCGTGATGTACAGGTGCAAAAAGACAGCATGCGTTTTCGTAAGAATATACACCGCACGGGCGAGATTATGGCTTATGAAATAAGCAGGCACCTTACCTATGCCCCATGGAATATTACCACCCCTCTGGGTATTAAAAACACAGCTGCCATACAAAATAAACTCTTGGTATGCAGCATACTCCGCGCTGGGCTGGCATTGCACGAAGGGCTTATTTCTTTTTTTGATGATGCCGAAAACGGGTTTATTTCCGCCTACCGCCACCACCCCAATAACGATGATTATTTTGAGATAAAGGCCGACTACAAAGCGGTGCCCTCTATTGCCGGAAAAACGCTTATCCTGGCCGACCCCATGCTGGCCACAGGCCTGTCATTAGAAGCCGTATACCAAAAGCTTGTAGAAGATGAAACCCCGGCCGAAGTGCACATTGCCGTGGTTATTGCCGCCCCCGAGGGTATTGAATACCTGCAAAGCCGGTTACCCGGTAATTGCCACTTGTGGGTTGCCGATACAGATAGCCACCTAAACGAAAAGAAGTACATTGTGCCCGGCCTGGGCGATGCCGGCGATTTAGCCTATGGCGTGAAGTTGTAAATTACAACTGCAATAAAAATATAGCCAGCGCTATGGCCGTAATGCCTATCACGGCACCCTCCCTTATCCATTTACTGGGCTGTGCCTGTATGTAGTTTGCCGCCATAATAGCCAGCGGTGCAAAGGTAAAGGCCAAAAAACTATTATTTTTATGGTTGGAAAGCATGTAAATGCCTGCCCCAATAAAAAACGAAAACAGTATTTTTTTGTGTGATGACTGTAAATTGAGCGGCTTGCTGCTTATAGAAAAAATATAAGGCACCACAAACAGGGCCGCCATGGCGGCATAAAGCGCCAGGGCTATATTTTGGTAAATGTTTTCAAAATAGGTAAAGTCAAAGCTAACGGTTAGCTGCTCCTGCACATGGCTAAAAAAGCCATGCCCGGCTATAAGCCCCGCCATAAAATAAATTACCGCTACCGTAAAAAAGGCAATAAGCGGAATAATCCAGTTGCGGTAATCGCGCGATACGTGAAATACAATAGACACAAAAACCAACAGCAGGTAAATAATACACCAAAAATGGAATATAGATGCTGCAAGTATCCAGAACGAGGCGTCAAATATCTTTTCTTTTGGGGTTATAAGCGATTGCAATGATATCAGCCTGCGCAGTGCCAGCAGCAAAAAAAAGTTGGCTACAATAACATTATTATTACCTAACGTGGTATGAAACAGCACTATAAACAGCAAAAAGAACAACAGCGCATACGTGTTTGTTTTTGTAAGGGTATTCTTGATGGTTATAAACCCTGTTAAAAACATAGATGCCCCTAAAAGCACTAAAAGACCGGTCTTTTCGGCAAGTATTATGGGGCTGTTTACCCATGCCATATCTTTAAGCAGGTACATTGCATAGAACAAAAGCAGGGCTGCGCCAATTAAAACGTAATTTATAGGCCTTGATTTACTAAAAATACTTGCTAACATGCGATTATTTTATACTTTTGCTACTGTAAATATAATACTTGTAAAAAAATGAGAACATTTTTTGAAGCTCTTGGATCGTTGTTTACCGATTTCCTTTTTATACCATTGGATTTCTTCCGTAAACTGGAACTTGATAACTGGTGGTTAGCCAACATCCTTACCTGGATATTTATCCTTACTGCATGTGCCGCTTTTTGGTACTGGATGAAGCAGTTAGCGATATTTAAAGCCAACAAAGAAGATGATCAGGATACCACGGCACACTCGTTCTTATCATAAGTCGAAACCGATATCCGTTCTATAATACATCTTATCAAAATTTAGCTTAGCTATGTTTTGGTAAGATTTTTTTATGGCCTCTTTAAAGTCAGCATCATATGATGTTACGGCTATAACGCGCCCGCCCGATGTTACTGCCTGCCCATCTTTTAATGCGGTACCTGCATGAAACGCAATAGAACCTTCTATATTTTCAAGGCCTGTTATTACATATCCCTTACCATAATCTTCAGGGTAGCCGCCGCTAACCAGCATAACGGTTGTAGCGCTGCGCTCGTCAATTTCAAACGTGGCATCTTCCAGCGTCTGGTTTGCCATATGCCTGAAAATTTCTACAAGGTCGCTTTTTAGCCTTGGTATAACTACCTCGGTTTCCGGGTCGCCCATGCGCACGTTATATTCAATAACAAACGGGTCGTTACCCACTTTTATAAGGCCAATAAACACAAAGCCTGTATAATCTATATTGTCGTTTTTAAAACCTTCAATAGTAGGCTTTACAATACGCGTCTCAATTTTTTCCATAAACTCGGCATCGGCAAACGGCACCGGAGATACAGCACCCATACCGCCTGTGTTTAAGCCGGTATCGCCTTCGCCTATACGCTTGTAATCTTTTGCGGTAGGCAGCAGCTTATAGCTTTTACCATCGGTAAGTACAAATACGCTCAGCTCAATGCCATCTAAAAACTCTTCTATAACCACCTTGGTACTTGCTGCGCCAAATTTTTCGCCTACAAGCATATTCCTCAGCTCCTGCTGCGCCTCTTCCAGCGTTGGCAATATCAATACCCCTTTACCTGCCGCAAGCCCATCAGCCTTAAGTACATAAGGCGCCTTTAGCGTAGCAAGAAATTTACAGCCTTCTTCTACTGTTTCTTTGGTAAAGCTGTCATAAGCCGCCGTAGGGATGTTATTTTTGATAAGGAACTTCTTGGCAAACTCCTTGCTGCCCTCCAGCTCTGCACCATGTTTAGACGGGCCTATAACGGGTATATGGGCTAGTAGCGCATCGTTCTTAAAAAAGTCATATATACCCTTAACCAATGGGTCTTCGGGGCCTACAACCACCATATCGATGGCTTTATCAATCGCGGTTTGCTTTACGGCATCAAAATCAGTAGGGGTAATATTTATATTGGTGGCTATGCCTGCAGTACCCGCATTACCGGGTGCGACATAAAGGTTAGTGCAAAGTGGGCTCTGAAGCATTTTCCATGCAAGGGCGTGTTCGCGGCCTCCTGAGCCAAGTAGTAAGATATTCATGTTGTTGTATTGTTTTGTAGTTGTGTAAAGATAATTATTAATAAGCCTTTTCTTCGCCCATAAAGATATTAACCACTGTTTGTATAATAATTCTTATATCAAACAGCATTGACCATTGTTTAATATAAAACACATCATACCTTATGCGGTTTTGCATTTCGGCATCGGTATTAATCTCTCCCCGGTAGCCGCTTACCTGCGCAAGGCCGGTAATGCCGGGCTTTACATAAAGGCGTACAGAGAAATTATTTATACGCTTCTTGTACTCGTTATTATGAAACCAAATTTGTGGCCTTGGGCCTACCACTGACATTTCTCCTTTAAATACGTTTATAAACTGAGGCAGTTCATCCAGGCTGGTTTTACGCAAAAATTTGCCGGTTTTAGTTACACGCATATCATTTTTAACGGCCATGGCTTCTGATGTGCGGTTAACACCCATCGACCTGAATTTGTAGCATAAAAATTCAGATTCGTCTATGCCGGGCCGCCCCTGTTTAAAAAATACAGGTCCTTTGCTTTCCAGCTTTATAAAAACTGCTATAATTGGTGTTAGCCAGGATAATACAAAAACAATTACAAATGATGAAAAAACAACATCAAAAACGCGTTTTGCAAATGCTGCCACCGGGTTATGCAGTGCTGTTTTTTGAACGGCCAGCACCGGAAAATCTTCATGGTAATCTATATAAAGGTTTTTAGAAAACCACTCTGTAGTATCGGGTATAAATTTTAACGCAGTACCGGTTTTCAGCGCAAATGCCTCAAGCGCTTCTTTTTGCGTTTGTGTAACCTGTGCAAGAGAACAAAATATGGTATCTACAGGCGTGCTGTTTGCAAATTGAAGGGCCTCCTCTATAAAATTTCCCCCATTGCCTGATGGAAAGATACCTGCAAGGCTGCCGTTTTTCAGCGCCCTTGTTAAGGTGGAAGCGTCCTGCCGGACACCTATAGCTATAAAACGGCCGGCGGCATGCACCGGTACGGCCTTTATAAATGCGTAAGCCAGCACCTTAAACAAAGTGCAAATGGCCAGGGTAATGCCTGCATATACCATCAGCGATTCGGCGTCAAATTTGGCCCGCTTTACAAACAGAAAAAAACCTGCCACACACAACATAAAAAACAGTGCCTGCTTTATAACCTTAAGTAAAAATTGTAGCGTACCGGTATACCGGTACACCTCATAATACCTGCTAAAATAGCCGGTTATAAGCCAGCTGGCAGCAAGGTAGGCCATAAGGTGCAGCACATTTACTGCCAGCCCGCTAAACAGCACAAGGCCTGTTGCTGCTACTGTGGCAACATCAAGTATTACGTTTAACGGCTTTATGTAATAAGCTGCCTGGCTTTGTTTTTCAGCGCTCTTCATATTATTTTATAAACCCAGAAAAATCTTTATGGTCTTCTCTAAGCAGTTCTTCTTTACTTAACGATTTAAAATATTCGTAGGTAATCTTCATACCTTCTTCCCTGGAAGTTTTGGCTTCCCAGCCCAGCAGTTTTTTTGCAAGGCTTATATCGGGCTGGCGTTGCAACGGGTCGTTAACCGGCAGCGGCCTGTATACAATTTTTTGCGTAGTGCCTGTAAGCTTAATAATCTCTTCGGCAAAATCTTTTATAGTAATCTCATCGGGGTTACCAATGTTTACAGGATAAGCATAATCGCTGTGCAGCAACCTGAATATACCTTCTATCTGGTCATCTACATAGCAAAATGATCGTGTTTGCATACCATCGCCAAAAATGGTAAGGTCTTCGCCCCTTAAGGCCTGGCCTATAAATGCCGGTATAACCCGGCCATCGTTTAAGCGCATGCGCGGGCCGTAGGTGTTAAATATCCTTACTATGCGTACCTCAACACCATGAAACGTATGGTAAGCCATGGTTATAGACTCCTGAAAGCGCTTGGCCTCATCATACACGCCACGCGGACCTATAGTATTTACATTGCCATAATAATCTTCGGTTTGCGGGTGCACCAGCGGGTCGCCATACACTTCAGATGTACTGGCTATAAGTATACGTGCGTTTTTGGCCTTAGCCACGCCCAGCAGGTTGTGCGTGCCTAAAGAGCCCACCTTAAGGGTTTGTATGGGTATCTTTAAATAATCTATAGGGCTGGCCGGCGATGCAAAGTGCAGTATGTAGTCAAGGTCGCCCGGAACGTGTACAAATTTTGATACATCGTGGTTATAAAACTCAAAATTTTCGAGCTTAAAAAGGTGTTCAATATTTTTAAGGTCGCCGGTTATCAGGTTGTCCATTCCTATAACATAGTAGCCTTCTTTAATAAACCTGTCGCACAAATGCGAACCCAAAAAACCCGCAGCTCCCGTTATAAGTATTCTTTTCATTTAGAGTGTTTTATTAAACCCGAGGGTTTCAAATTATTAAAAAGGCTATAAAAAAGGGTAAAGAAAACCACGCCCTTTTGCCTCCATAAAAATGATTCGGTCAAAAATAAGCTTATCATAAGTATGGCAAAAGCAATATGTATAAAATATTTGGTTTTAATAGCCCTTACCAGGCTGTAAAGCACCATGGCAACAACCAGCACCAGGCCCACAATGCCTAAATCGGCATAGGCCTCCATAAACTGGTTATGAAAGTTAAGTTTATTATAGGGTACTATCTCCCAGCCGCGGTGCAGTGTGTTATGCTTATGGGCAATTTGCGTAACCTGTATGCCCGATGTGTTAAGACCGCTGCCGGTAAGTGCAAAAGACCCCTCCCGGCTCAATTCGGCCAGCACACGCACACGGTATGCCCTGAAAGAAACACCGTCAAAATAATCCGTTGTATCAAACACAGGCTTGCTCAGGGCTTCCTGCACAGATACAATATGTTTGCCATCTTCCGGCTTGTTTAAAAATTGCCAGCCCTCTGTAAGATTGCCGAAAAATATAAACCCGCCGCCAGCCACACAAAACAGGCCTATAAGCATCCACCTGGTTTTTTTTAAGAGCCCGCTATAAAACAGGTAGTAAAGGCAAATAATGGCCACATCGGCAAGTATGATGCTTTTTTTAGAAAGCAGCATGACCATGCACAACATAAATATGGTGGCCACATAACCCCAATAGGTCTTTTTTTTCTGGACCAGGAAGAAAAACAATGCTAACGAAAAAAAGGTAGCCAGGTAAATGGATATCTTTTCTGAAGCAAGTTCGTTATAAAAAAATACTGCAGGGTTACCCACAAGTACATAGCGCACCAGGGCACGGCCCACCAGGTAAATACCAAAAAGGCACATGGCAAGACTAAAGTTTTTTAAAACAGCAGTAAGGCTACGATGGGTAAGGTTGCGGTTAAAACAAAATGCCAGGGGCAAAAACAGCAAAGCGGACTCTTTAGCCAGTGCTGTGGCCGACACTTTAAGATCGTGCGTCCAGAGCAACGAAAGTGCCATCAAGGCATAAAGCGCCATCGGAAGTGCCATTGCCGTAGTAAAGCTAAAAGTACTCCGCCGTGCAGATAGCAGGCTGAAAAGCACAAAGCATATTACCGCAAAACTGCTGTAGGCATGCTCCATGGGTATTGTTATGGCAACAAGCGATATAAAAAAAACAAGCGATTTTTTACCGGGTGTCAGTCCTATCCTCCTCAATAAGGCAGGGGCCGGAATGTTATGACTATTTTGCATTATTAAAATTGCTTGTGTACGGGCGCACATTATCCGCCAAAAATACACCTAAAGGCATAATTAAACAATAATACCCGTTAATTTAGTACTTTTACATGCCTTAAATAAATTTTGCCTTGAAGATAGTTCACATTTCAGAAACTTTTGTTACCGGTGTACAGTCCTATTTATGGAGCCTTACGCAGTTTTTAAGCCAAAATGCAAGCGATGCCGAAATATATATTATATACAGCGGCCAGCGCAAGGAGTTTGACGACAACATGGTAAAAAAGCTCTTTGCCGGTAAGGCCACCCTTATAGAAGTACCCATGGCTGCCGAGATATCTCCGCTTAGCGATGCAAAGGCAACCCGGCAAATTTACCGCGAACTTAAAAAAATAAAGCCCGACGTTATACACCTGCACTCAAGCAAAGCCACTATTTTAGGCAGGCTGGCAGCTTTTTTATACGGTGGCAACAAAAAATTGTTCTACACACCGCACGGCTATTCCTTTCTCCGTACCGATGTTTCTAAAACCAAGACCGGCCTTTTTAAAGCGATAGAAAAATATGCCCAGCTTTTTTTAGGCGGCACAACCGTGGCCTGCGGCGATACCGAATATGAAATTGCCCGCACCTTTGGTAAGGCAGTACTGGTGCGCAATGGGCTTTCTGTAGACGAGAGTATACCCGCTCCTGCGCTGCCCGATAACACAAGGCTTACTGTGGGCATTGTGAGCCGCATTACATTTGCACGCTCGCCAAAATTATTTAATGAGATTGCGTTGCGGTTTCCTGATATTGATTTTGTGTGGATTGGCGACGGCGAGCTGCGCGAGGCACTTACTGCCCCAAACATAAGGATTACCGGATGGCTTTCCGGGAAGGAGCAAGTGGCTGCCGAAATACAAAGACTGGATCTGTACATGCAAACATCATTATGGGAAGGCCTGCCCTATGCCGTGCTTGAGGCCATGGCGCTGCGCAAGCCCGTAGTGGCCACAGATGTTATAGGCAATAAAGACATTGTGGTGCATGGCGAAACCGGCTTTTTATTTACTGATATAAGTGAACTTGATGCCTGCTTTGCGCGACTTAAAGATGCGGCTAACCGCAGTGCGCTGGGTCAGGCCGGCTACATGCGCTGCCTGGAGTTGTTTAACAACAATACCAACTTTAAAGGGCTGCTGGAGCTGTACCGGGCGTAACTTTTTTTTGTAGCCAGTAGGCCCAAAAAACACTAAACCACAACGCGCTGAACACAATACCATCAAACCTGATAAGGAAATCATCTACCATGTTTGCAAGGAAGAACAACACAAAAAAGCTTATTATTATAGCGTTGCGTGTTTTTATGCCCAGCCATAATATAGTAAAAATGTGTACTAAAAAAGCAAGTGCACCTGCTATGCCAAAGCGTATCATCATGTCTAAAAACTGGTTGTGCGCCGGTAATTTATACCCGGCAAGAAACTTTTGGCCGGTGCGTGTATAATAGTTTACTATTTCCTGTTTACCATCTGCAGAGCCCACGCCAAATGGCAGGTTTTCAACTCCCAGTTCCCACGCGGCCTTCCAGGTAGAAAGGCGCATTACAAGCCCGCTGTAAGCCTCATATTCGGGGTGTTCCAGCTCATCAAGCCGACCCACTTTATCCAGGTTTTCAAAAGTTGTCTTGGTATATTTTTCCTTCATATAAGGATTATTCTGCAGGTAAATGCAAAGTACTCCTACCACAACCACAGCCGCCAGGCTGGCAAACTGCAGTATCTTTTTACCATTCTTTACTTTTAAAATTTCGTAAACAAGTACAATACCATAGCCTAAAATCATTGCTCCTAAAGCCATACGGGTATTAACCAGCAGTACAAAAAAGACTGAGAGACCCACAAAAAACAGGGCAATAATTTTTTGTGTAACCGCTTTCGTTTTTTGAAAGGTGCAAAGGGCAAAGTAAAAATTTACAACACCCGCAAAGGCAAGGTGCATATTTGCTGCCGGCGCATGCGATTTAAAACTTGCCGCAAAAAAATAGCCGGCCTCAAACAGGTCAATACCATTTAGGTATTTTTGTACATGCTCAGGGTATACTATTAAAAACCGTATAAGGCATACTGCCATTACAAGCATAATAATCCTGCCAAAGTAAAACAGGACTTTATAAAAATCTATGCTTTTGTAATGGCCCAGTATAAATAGCGGCAACAGCAGCATTGATACCGTTTTTTCGGCCGCTTTTAATCCGCCCGAAAGGGTACTGTTATTCCAGAAGAAAAGTATTTCGAGCAAAAACGGAAGGGCAATAACAGCCACTGGTAAAAGCACATTCTTACCCAGTTTTATATTTTTTATATAAAGTAGGTTAAGCACCACAAAGCCTATGAGTAGAAAGGTACAGGGTTTTCTTAAAATTATGGCAGATGCTATAACCGCCAGGAAAAGGTTAAACAGATTCCTGAACGTCTGATCTTGAATTTTCATAGTATAAGGCGTAATATATTAATGGAAATACCCCTATTTTGTGCTTAACTGCAGAACCGAGGTCGGGCTCAAAAACTCCCTGTACAATAAAATAAGAAAAAATAAGCAGTAATGCCCAAAGCTCATATTTATATTTATCACGGTTTTTAAGCGCCCAGGTAAAACGCACAAACAGTATCCAGAACAGCAGGAGCTGCCAGATTATAAAAGCTATTATTTGCGGGGAAAATATATGCTTAAACCCATTAACGGGAAGGTTAACCGAGAAAAAGCCGTAAAAAATGCTAAATATTTCTCCATACCAGGTATCTGCCTCCACAGGTGAAATTATTACAGAGTTAGATGCATCGGTATTAGCCCTGTTAGCATTTACCATACCCCTGGTGCCCTCTGTAAGAAATTCGCCCTTTATTAGCCCATAGCTAAAGGATATAAATATTATAATAAGAAAGCCATAAACAAACGTTACAACATTTTTGTTTTTAAGCTTAACAAAGGTTATTGCATACATACCCAGCCCCACTATAGGTATAAGCATAAAGTAAGGCCTGAAAAATATACCAAAAAATACAAGCAAAAACCCAGATAAGAGTAAAGATGGATAAAACGGCAGTTTTTTATTCTTAAATATATATACTATAACAGCAACATACACAAACGTAATAAATTCTTTAGAAGGCATTGCAATAAACACCGCCATGATAAGTATGGCAAGGTATACTATCAAATTCTTTATGTTAAATATATGAAAGTCATCCGGCACCCCTATTTTATAAAGTATGTACATCAATACCGGGAATTGTATTAATGCCACCAGAGAGAATGGCATATACGCCATTCCTGTTACCTTGTAAAAAAGAGTGGCAAATTCATAGCTGCCCAAAAGGCCTTCCTGTACAACCCCATTAACAATAGTATTAGCATCAAAAAAGAACCTGGCCGGGAGTACCAAAGGCACAACAACCGCTATTAACCATGCAAAACTACAGAGCAGCCAAAAAATAAATTCGTTCTTTTTTACAAGGTATGCCATAAGGTTATTCTTTTAACAGCGTATTATAAACCTCTATGTGCTTATTTACCATTATATTGATATCATATTTAGAGGCACGCACAATGCATTCTTGTGCAATGTGGTTATAATAATTTTTATCGTCAAAAAGCTTTTTAATTTCGAGCGCAAGTTGCCTGTCGTCTTCAAACGGAAACAGTATGCCTGCCCCGCCCACAATATCGGTAAGCCCAGGTACATCGCTGGCTATAAACGGCTTGCCCGCTGCCATACCCTCAATACTTGATAAAGATAATCCTTCGTATTTAGAAGACAGTACAACAATATCGGCAGTTTTTAGCAGTTGGGGTATATCCATGCGTATGCCCAGGAACAAAACCCTGTGTGATAGGCCAAGTTCTTTTGCAAGTGCGGTGCACTCCTCCTTACGGTAACCATCTCCCGCCAGCATGAGCTTTATAGTTTCGGGCAGGTGCTGCAATGCCCTTATAAGCGTAGGCTGGTCTTTAGCTCCCTGAAATGATGATACCTGCAAGAGCAGCTGTACATTATCTCCGCTAAAAAAATCTGCTTTTGGCAACGATCGGGCATCTTGTATTTTTTGTATATCTACACCGTTGTGTATAAGCACAATCTTATCATCGGGTATGTTTATGTGGCTTTTAAGGCTAACAAGCACATCATGGGCAATACATACAATTTTTTTATAAGAACGATATATAACAGGGTCAATAACCCTAAAAGCCATTTTGCGCATCCTACGGCTAGATGTGTTATGCTCTGTATACACCAGCTTTACTTTAGATAAGGAGAGCCTTTTTGCAGCAGCCACCCAGTATTGCGCCGGAAACAAATGCACATGAACCACATCATACCTTTTTAGGTAGGGTATTATTTTAAAAGTAAGCAGCGGATTATAAATAGACCCAATGCCCAGATTATAAACTGTGCAGCCTGATGCCTTTAAACGCTCTAAAAATGGCGTTTGCGCGCCGTTTAGCAGCAAAACATCGGTTTGTATGCCGCGGTTGTTGTATAATGGCACAGTGTCTGTAACCAGTTTTTCGGCACCGCCTGTGGCAAGGTTGTTTATTACGTGCAATACCCTCATTAATTCCAGAAAGGTTTAAGTTTATCTTTAGCATAAATTACTGCGGCCCCCGCAATATTCCAGAACAGCGCACTACCCACATAAGAAAGCGCAGCGCCTTTAAGCCCATAAGCCGGTATAAGCCAACGGTTAAGCGTAAAATTAAGCGCTACCGCCGCAACTAATATGTACTGAAAGTAATGCTGCTTTCGGGTCATGTTAAGGTACATGGGCACAATACCAAAATAAGAGCATAGCCATTGCCCCGCCATCATGATGGTAAGGGCCGGGGCAGCCTGTACATAGTCAGGGCCAAAAGTTCCCAATATGGTTTTTGGCAGCACTACCACAAGCAACGCCGCAGGCGTGGCCAGCAAAAATGTTAGGCGCGAACCGTGGCTAACAACTTTTTTAAGTTCTGATATTTTGCCCGATGCATACAGTTCTGATATTTTTGTTGACACTGTTATATTAACCGTAAGGATAATTATAGACAGCAGCGTCATTACCTTTACCGCCTGTGCATAATAAGCCACAACCTCATTACCCATATATTTTTTAAGCATCATAACATCTATGCTCATCAGTAAAAACAGCGCCATACCACTTATAGATATGGGATAGGACGTTTTAATGATTTGGCGGGTGGTTATGGGGCTGCTGATGCCGTTGTGCTGCACCCTGGCAAAAAAATAAAAGGCCATAGCAGTAGTAATGGCCGCCAGAAGTATAAAGCCAAAAAGGTAAAAATCTGGTAGGTAAGCCGGCTTATCAATATACAGCAGGAGCACCGCCCCCACCATAACTGGTATGTATTTTATAGTGTTCCTAAAAAGCTCAGAAACATTATTGTAGCCCAGTGCCCTGAAAAGTTCTGTATTTAAAATAGTAAGCCCGTTAAAAAACAATACGGCGGCTGCCTTAAACATTAACGGGTAAATGGCATCATCTTCAAAAAAACCGTTTACCACATCTTTACCCACAGCCCATACAAGGGCAAGGGCAAGCAGGCTGGTAAAGAAAAGTATACCCGCCATTTTTTTATAAATACCCTTAAGTTCATGCAGCGTATCTGTACTGTTGAGCCTGCCCGAAAAATACAGCACCGACTGATCTGTACCTAAAAGGCAAAAGGTGCCCACCACCAGCAGGAAAGAGCGTATAAAATCATATTGCCCCACGATACTAGCCGGATAATTATTGGTTATAAATAACGTAAAGCCAAAAAGCACTACTACCCCCATAACCCGTAAAGCAAGTGTTTTAAAACTTTGCAGGATAAACGGGTTTGAAAGTAGGGCCTGTAGCCTGTGTTGTAGCGCCTTTATCATTTTAAAGGGTTAGGGTTATAAAACTTACCTCCGGATGTTTACCGTGGGCAAAAGGTATTGTATTGGCCAGTGCCGTACTGCAAAACAAGTATCAGTTTCAGATAATCTTTTGCGGCAACAATTATACGGCTCTTCTTTTAGCTGCCTGGTACTTATAAAATTTAATAAACCTCATTACAATAACAAAAATCAAAAGAAATACCAGGGGTATTATAATTTTCATCCTGCCTGTTGTAGCGGTTACGTTCTTTATGTTTAGCAGGATGGTATTGTCTTTTACTATTTTGGTGTAATTTACTTTACGCACCTTGTTTTGCTCCTGCTCATCAAGCAATACGGTTTTAGCCTTTATAACCTCGCTCAGCTCTGTATTATCATTATAATACATCAGGTTGCCCGCGCTTTTGCGAGAGCTGCCTGTGTAGTTATTAAGTATAACATCTATCTGTTTTATGGTAGAATCGTTAAGGGCCAGGCGGGCATCAAGGCTCTTTGTATACTCCTGCTGCACATTTTTATAATAAGGATTTGAATTAAGATAATTCATAAGCGGTTCTGCCACATCCTGCGCTGCACTTTCCTTAGACGTTACAAACGTTATAAGATGGTGGTCATAGTTTTTACTGGTTGTGGGGTCTTCCAGTACCTTTTTGAGGTCGCCCTTTTCGGTAAGGATCCTGAATAATTCAAACTTTTTGTCAGATTGCACATCAAAACCATTGGCTTTTTCATTAAGGAAACCATACACATCTACCACCGGCTCAATTTTTATAGCCGATAGCTCTTTGATTTTCTTAAAGCCCAGCTGCTTTAAATAAACACTGTCACGCTCCCTTATCTTACCGTTAAGTCGCTCAACTTCCTCATACAGGTAATCTGTACTTTTAAAGTTTGGGGTAACTAATATCTTGTGGTTATAGGCATGAGCGCTTTTATCTTTAAAATAACCCCATACACCACCTGCAACAACAAGCAATACAATAATTATAATAAAGCGTTTTATAAATAATATACCCTCAAAAATGGAGTCGTTTACCCTTGAAAAATACCTGCGAATGTGCTGTGAAATACGCGTTAAGTCTATCTCTTTGCTATTATCCTGCTCGTTTTGTGCCATTGATTATTTTATATTAAAAATTTGCTCTAAAATTTTTATGGTTATTAGGTACGTTGGTTTAACGCCTGTGGTGCCCAGGCCTCCACTTGCCAGTGTGCTGCCTGTTTCAAGCGGATTATCTGATGCATAATAGGCATAGCGCACCTTAACATCGGGCGTAATGCTCTTGCGTATTTTACTGGCGCTTTGTATTGCCTTTTGATAATAGGCGCCCTCCATCTCCAGGCCGATAACGCCCCAGGTGCTCTCGTTAAAAAACTTAAGCAGGTCGCGGTTTTGTAATGATGTACCCAGTACGCTAACCATGGGGCCGCTGTAAACAGGTATGCCCTGCCCTTCAAACAACTCAGCGGTAAGCTCATTGACAAACGGGTAGTTATCGCCCGTGCCCTCGTTTATGTGTGCCGAAGGAATCATGATATCGCCCTTGCTGCCCTCCAAAATGCCCGCCTTGCCCATTATTGAAACGGACTGTACATCAAGAAACGTTTTGTTGCCGCTTTCTTTATAAGGCTTCAGCAGCTCGTCTATTGTTTCATAGGCCTGCTCGCCAAAGGCGTAATCCATAACTACAATAACAGGCTTTACATCGCCTGTAATTGCATTTGCAAAGGCTGTTTTAGAGAAGTCTATCTTTTCGGTATCAAATATCTGTACATCTATGTTGGTACCCGATGTATCTGGCATATAGATCATGCCGCTTTTAAGGGCTGCTTCCTGCACCTTATCCCTTAGCGGGTCGTTGCCTCTTTTGCTCAGTTCTTCAAAAATATCAAAGTCGGTTTTGTCTTTAAATTTTGCTTTAAGCAGCACCGGTGCAAAAATAGAGTTCATAACGCTGTGCATGTTAGCGCTTATAATGTGTATGGGGCGCTCTAAAAGGCCGTTTTGCTTAAGCACCGACTTGATGTTGTTTGCCCATATTTCACCATGAATGTGGTGGCCCAGCCTCTCCTGAAGTATGGGGCTAAAGGTAATGGTGCGCTTTCCGCTGCCCAAAGCCTCTTCTATTGCCAGCTTGCCCAGCCAGTAAATTACATGCAAAAACCTGTCGGGCGCTGCTTTTGTACCAAAGGCATCATAAATATCTGTAATCTCTGCAAAGGTGCGGCCCAATACATTACTTACATGGCTAATGGCTTTTTCACGCTCTTCCAGCGTAAGCTTTTCTTCTGTTGCTATTACCTGCTCCAGCTTAACCCAGTCGCGGGCTATTTCTCCGTTATCATCTATCAGCACGCGGCTCTTTATTTTTTCTGCTTCAATAAAAATAAAGGTAAGGTGTGTAAGGATATCGTAAATATCGCTGCGCCCGCGGGTAATCTCCACGTTCATCTGTTCATCGTCTATACGGTAGCAGTTGCGCTTGCGCTTAGGCGGTACAATGGCCTTAAAGTGCGATTTAGAATACCCTTCATCTGATGTAAGGTTAATAAAACGGCATTGCTCTATACCCACCGGCAGGCGCTCTATAACATACAGCAGGCCGTTAAGCTCGGCTTTTTCTTCGGCAATAGACCCGTAGATTTCGGGCCTTAGCAGCAATAACGCTTCACGAAGGTTGTCTCCGCTAACGCCCATAGGCTTGTAAAAGCCCCTGTTAAACAGGTGCCGCATGGTTATATATAAACGCTCTATAGCAGCAGAAGACTCCTGCGCGCGCGAACGTGATATGTTTTTAATATTCTGCATAAAAATACAATTTAAGGCAAATGTAGTTTTTTTATTTTAGTTGGTTAAAGTGATGTTAATGGCCGGTCGTATAAAGTACCCGTTGTGGCGTGCCCAGGTGTTGCGCTGCAATTTGTGCCATTTGCCACTAAAAAAATAGGTGGTGGCAACAAGTACATCGTTAAGGTATACATCGGGTGCGGGTGTAAATACCCGGTCTTTTTTATCGGCCATCTTTAGTTCGCCGCCTTCCACCGTGCCTGTAACTTCATAGGCATACTGGTTCTCGTCGAGCATTAGCCACTCATAGCCCACAATAACGCCTTCTTTAGGCAGGGACAGGTTATATTCTGCCAGGCTTACTGCTGTTGCCCTGCTGCCCTTTTTTGCTTTTGAGATGATGCCACCGGGCACCAGCTCTTCGCCGGGCAGGCTATCGGCATCCATTTTATACAGGTGCAGCCTAAAGGTGCCCCCGGCCTTGGTTTTGTTGCGTGTGTATACTGTAATGCTTTGCAGGTAAGGTGTTGCCGTATACTCTTCCGTCCACGGAAAATGCGTGGCAATCATGGTAGATTCTATGCTATAGGGCCACAACATTGCTTTTTTGCGTGTGCCGCCGCCTATGGTAACTTGTTTGCTTTGCTGGCGGGCGGCAACAAACACCTCTTTAATGCCACCGGTTATCTTTACGCTGTCGGCAACGGTTTTTTCCTGCGCGGAGAGCGACAGGCCCATGAGGAGGAAAAAGTAAAGGTATTTCATAACGTAGTTGGTTTGCGTACAAAGGTTAAGCCAAATGAGGCGCCAGCCTGTCTATCAGTTAGATAATGTTATGTTTATGGCAGGCACAAACCACATGCCGTCCTGCAGGGCCCACTGGTTCATTAAAAACTTATGCCACATGCCCAGGCGCCAGTACCCTATGGCTTCGGGCATATCCTGCCGATACAAATCGGGAGCATATACCATGGCCCGGTCCTTCTTTTTAGCCATTTCAAGTTCGCCGCTTTCAATACTGCCCGTTCCTTCATACGGGTACAGGTTGCTGCTTTCCTTAAGCCATTCATAGCCCACAATAAGCCCGCCGGCGGGCATGGTTATTTTATAAGTGCTAACGTCTGTAACTATTTTTTTGTTGCCGCGTCTGAACTTAACTATAATTCCGCCGGGCACCAGTTCTTCTGCCGGAAGGCTGTCCGGGCCCATGGTGTACAGGTGTATTTTAAACGATGCCTCTGATTTAGATTTGTTGCGCGTATAGACCTCAACGCTTTGCAGATAAGGTGTAGCGGCATATTCCTCTTTATAAATAAAGAGCTTGCCCAGCATATCCCAGTCGTTGCTGTAGGGCTGAAGTATAGCACCCTTGCGGCCGGCATTGCCTATGGTAATGTTATGGCTTTGCTTTGCCGCGGCAATTTCTATATTATCAATGGCGGTAGTATCTGTAACTTGCGCATTAAGCGATAAAGACAGTAAGAGTAAGGCGTACAGTTGTTTCATTTTATAAAGTATTTAAGGCATCGGCTATTTTACGGTCATTGCTTAGGCGCGGCAGCTTGTTTTGGCCGCCCAGCTTCCCTATCGATTTCATGTATTCCTGGAAGCCATTTTGTGCAACGGGGGTAATAACCAGCGTGCGCAGCACATTACCCGCTATAAGATCGTCATAATACACGTTTTGCCTGCGCATGGCAGCGTCTATGCTAAGGGCAAATGCCTGTACATCTTCCGGCTCCTGCTCAAACTCAATAAACCATTCGTGGTACGGCAGCCCGGTTGCAGGCGTAATTTGCGGGGCGACGGTAAACTCGTTTACAGTAACCGTTGTGCCCTGCATGGCCTCGTTAAGGGCACTTTCTACCTCTTTGCCTATTACATGCTCGCCAAAAGCTGAAATGTAGTGCTTTATCCTGCCGGTTACCACCACACGGTAAGGCGCTGTTGATGTAAACGCAACGGTATCGCCAATGTTATAGGCCCACAACCCCGCATTGGTAGAAATGATAAGCACATAATTTATACCCACCTCTACTTCGCCAATGGTGTAGCGGCGCGGGTTTTCGGTAAAAAATTCATCGGCTTTTATAAATTCATAAAAAATGCCCGAGTTGAGCAGCAGCAGCATGCCTTTTTCTTTCTGGCTGTCCTGGTAGGCAAAAAAGCCCTCACTTGCCGGAAACAGTTCTATACTGTCTACCCGGCGGCCTATCAGGCTTTCAAACTTGGCGCGGTAGGGTTCGTAATTAACGCCTCCGTATATAAACAGGTTAAAGTTTTTAAAGATATCGCCCACGGGCTTGCCCGCCTTTTGGTGCAGCTTTTCAAAATACATCTGCACCCAGCTGGGTATGCCCGATATGACCTGCATATCCTCATTTATGGTTTCATTTACTATGGCATCAACCTTGGTTTCCCAGTCGTCTATTACATTAGTTTCCGAGGTGGGCATGCGGTTTTTTTGCAGGTAGGCCGGCACATAATGCGCCACAATACCGCTAAGGCGGCCCAGCTTAACGCCGTTTTTTTCGGTTAGCTCGGGGCTGCCCTGAAGGAAGATCATCTTGCCGTCTACAAAATCAGCGTTGCCGGTTTCATGAATATAGCCCAATATGGCGTTGCGCGCAGCCTCAATATGATAGGGCATGCTCTCTTTAGTAAGCGGAATGTATTTTGCCCCGCTTGTAGTACCCGATGTCTTGGCAAAATACAGCGGCTTGCCCGGCCATAATATGTTGCTGTCGCCATGCACCACCTTATCTACATAGGGTTTAAGCGCCTCATAGTCCCTAACGGGAACCTTATCCGCAAAATCAGCATACGATGTTATGTTTTCAAAACCATGGTCTTTGCCAAACTGCGTGTTTTTTGCCTGGGCCAAAAGCGCTTCAAAAACCTTTTGCTGTGTGGCCACAGGGTTTTGCGCCCATTTTTGGGTTTTGGCGTGGATAATTTTAGCGAATATTTTAGCTCCAAATGTTTTTAAGGACATTGGTATGGGGTGTTAATTATCAAATCGTTTTTTTATGGCACGCTCTGTGGTTATAAGCAGGTAACCCGCGCTAATAAGTAAGCCCACTGTGCCCGCTGCTGTTATAAGGGGTATATCGGCCCCAAACAAAGCCATAACCAGGCCCATACCCAATAAGGCACCACCGGACCTTATCATCTGCAATGCAGAATATTTTTGGGCAAAAACCCAGCGCTCCTGAGATTTCATAGAAGAACCCGTACGGTAGCCATATAGCCAGTTAATGGTTCTTGGCGGCCATTTGTACAAGATAAAGCCCATGATTAAAAAGACCAGGCCACAAATAACTGCTACATTGCCAAAATAGTTTTCCATCATTCAAAATCAATAAATTGGGTTGGGTTAATAGGGTAGCCGTCTTTCCAGAGCTCAAAACGCAGCTGTGTGCCCGCCTGGGCCAGCACCTCGCCGCTTTTTACAATATCGCCCTGCTCTTTAGTAAGCGATGCCGCCTTTTTATATACCGATATAATGCCATCGTTATGGCGCACAATTATTACGTTGCCGTTTGTGGGTGTCCAGTCGGCCAGGATAACCGTGCCGGCAGCAATGGCCTTTATGGGCGTATTGGCAGCCAGCGCCACCTCAACGGCATAATGTTTCTGGCTGGCGTTATAAGGCTCTGTAATGTGCCCCTGCACCGGTGCAAAAAGGACCTGCGTTACGCGGGGCTGTGCTTTTTCAAACAAATTGTATTTATCTTCTTTAGCCACCTGTTCTCGCAATTTCTGATCGGCCTCACTGGGCTTCATCTGCTCTTCGGTAAGTTCCTGCTGCCCGCCCACAACAATAGAGTCGCGGCTTAGCTTAGTATGGTCCAGGTTGCCGGTAAGCACCCTGTTTATATTGGCCAGGTAGGCCTTATTTTCTTCAAGGGCTTTTATAAGCGAGTCTGATTTTACGGCATTTTCTGTAGCCTGTCTTTTAAGCTGGGTGCTGGCATAACCGGGAATGTACTCGCGAAGCGGCGTAAAGGCTATAATGTAGGTGGTAAGGGCTATCATTACAATACTTACAGTAGTTATTACCACAAAAACATTCATAAGGTTAAGCCTGAGCGAAAAAATTTCCTCAAAGGTATTTTCGTTAAGTATTACCAGGCGGTTTTTGTTAAACAGCTTTTTCCTGATAATTTGCTTTTTTAGCCTTTTTGCGCACATAAGTACCGTTTAATGGACAAATATAACAATCCTGCCCCATTTTAGGCGCAGTTTACCGCTAAAGGTAAGACCCGCAGATTGTAATATCTTAATATTGTACTAAATAACGCAAACCATAATTAAATATTTGACGTAAATATGATTGTGAATTTATTTTTCACTTAACTTTGTACTTTAATTAAAATTTTTGAATCATGGGTGGTAAATTTGGTTTAACAGAAATACTTCTAATACTGGGTGTAGTGATATTGCTATTTGGCGGAAAGAAAATCCCCGAGTTGATGAAAGGTTTGGGTACCGGTATTAAAGAATTTAAGAACGCCGCTAAAGACGAACCCGGAGCCGCTAAAAAAGCACAACCGCAAGAAGAAAATAAATTATAATAACCCAAATGGTATTATAATACAAAACCCCTTTAAAAATTTAAAGGGGTTTTTTTTATGCTTTGCAACTACCTCATTTTAGTACGTAGTTGTGCCTATATCATTAATTTCGCGCGAAGGCGCATAAATATAGTGTGTGTTTTTATCAAAAGCCAACAGGGGCATAAAGATAAACGGGAACAAAAGCACGCCAACGGTATAGCCTTCATTTTTGCCAAAGGCCTTTACAAACAGGTTTAGTGCCCAGATAGTCATAACGATATTTACTACCGGTATTAGCATAAGCAACAGCCACCACCACGGTTTCCTGATTATTTCCAGCAATACAAGCGTACTGTAAATGGGCACAAATATGGCCCAGCCCGGTTTGCCGGCTTTTGCAAATAATTTCCACTGGCTTACAATGCATAAAATAAGGGGTACTAATACTATTACTAAAATAACAAGTAGTACTGCCGAACTGATTTTTCCCATAATTAAGGTTTGTTTTATTGGTTTGTGCTAAGATATATATTTCTGAGTTTAGTTGGTCAGTTCCGTACCACCCCGGCCTGCGGCCACCCCTCCAAAGGAGTGGAATGCTTACTCTTGCTTTCAGCGTTAATGTTTCATCCGTGTCTCATTAGAGATTCCTCCACTTCGCTGCGCTGCGGTCGGAATGGAAAACCCGCACTCCGAACCCGCAACTTACAAAATCATCGTCAGCGCAATACGTTTCCTGGCTTCATCTACTTCGGTAACTTTTACGGTAACGTGCTGGTGCAGGGTTACCACCTCGTTTACATCGCTTACAAAGCCTTCTTTAAGCTGCGATATGTGCACCAGTCCGCTCTCTTTAATACCCACATCTACAAAGCAGCCAAAGGCCGTAATGTTGTTTACAATACCCGGCAATATCATACCGGTGCGCAGGTTAGCCATAGACTTAACATTCGGGTCAAACTCAAATACCTTGGCACTCTTACGCGGTTCAAGCCCCGGTTTTTCGAGCTCTTTTAATATGTCGGTCAGCGTTAATTTGCCAATCTCGGGCGTTACATAGCTGTCTACGTTTATCTTTTTAATGGCCTCTTTGTTGCTTACCAGGTCGCTGGTTTTAAGCTTCAGGTCCTTTGCCATTTTTTCTACTAAAGGATAGGCTTCCGGATGTACGGCGCTGTTATCCAGCGGATTTTTAGCATTGGGAATGCGCACAAACGCCGCTGCCTGCTGGTAGGCCTTCTCCCCCAGCCTGGGCACTTTTTTAAGCTGCTTGCGGTCTTCAAACGGGCCATTTTCGCTGCGGTAGGCAATAATATTCTCCGCCAGCTTTTCGCCAATGCCACTCACGTACCCTAACAGCGATTTACTGGCTGTATTGAGGTTTACCCCTACCGAGTTTACGCAGCGCATTACCACGGTATCCAGCTCGCCTTTAAGCAGGCCCTGGTCTACATCATGCTGGTACTGCCCCACCCCTATGGCTTTGGGCTCAATTTTAACCAGTTCGGCAAGTGGGTCGGTCAGGCGGCGGCCGATGGACACGGCACCCCGCACCGTTACATCATAACTGGGGAATTCATCCCTGGCGATTTTTGACGCCGAGTATACCGAAGCCCCTGCCTCGCTAACGATGAATACCTGCACGGGCTTATCCCATGCGATTTTTTTGATAAAGTGCTCGGTTTCGCGGCTGGCAGTGCCGTTGCCTATGGATATGGCGTCTATCTTGTAGGCGTTGACCATAGAGCGTATTTTTTTCATGGCTGTAGCGGTCTCGTTTTGCGGCGCATGCGGAAAAATAGTCTCGTTATACAGCAGCCCGCCCTGCTCATCAAGGCACACCACCTTGCACCCGCTGCGAAAGCCCGGGTCTATAGCCAGTACGCGCTTTTGACCCAGCGGCGGCGCTAACAGCAGCTGCCCCAGGTTGCCGGCAAATACCTGTATGGCAGTGGCATCGGCCTTGGCCTTGGCCTCCTGAAGCACCTCATTGCTTATGGCCGGGGCCAGCAGGCGCTTGTAGCTGTCGTCAATGGCTTTTTTGAGCTGGGTGGCGGTGTACCTGTTGTTTTTGATAACACTCTGCTCAATGAAATCAAGCGCTTCCTCATTTTCTATCTCTACCTTAAACTTGATGATGCCCTCGTTTTCGGCACGCATCATGGCCAGCAGGCGGTGCGATGGCGCTTTGCCCAGGTTTTCGCTCCAGTCCAGGTATTGCTCAAATTTTTTAGCCTTCTCCGGGTCGGCGCCCTTGACCGGCTTGGTGGAAATGGCCGCTTTGCGGCCGTAAATTTTCCGCAGGCTTTTACGGATGTATACATTCTCGTTGATCCACTCCGCAATAATATCGCGGGCACCCTGAAGCGCCTCGTCTTCATTGGCTACCTTGTCGTTCAGGTATTTGCCGGCCAGGTAATCTACATCGTCGGCGTTTTGCGCCATGATAATTTTAGCCAGTGGTTCCAGTCCTTTTTCGCGGGCGGCATCGGCACGGGTTTTCTTCTTTTTTTTAAACGGCAGGTAGAGGTCTTCCAGCTCGGTAAGGTCAAAGCTGGCGGTAATCTTCTGGTTTAGTTCGGGAGTAAGGGCGTTTTGCTCGCCGATGCTTTTTAGTATGGCATCCTTGCGCTTTACAATGGCGTTATAGGCCTCGCTCGCCTTGGCTATCTGCTCTATAACCACCTCGTCAAGGTTGCCGGTCATGTCCTTACGGTAGCGCGAAATAAAGGGTATGGTGCAGTCTTCGGCCAGCAGCTGCAGCGTGGCAGCAATGCCTTTTGCGGGCGCCGCTACCTGGGCCTGTATGTATTGTAGGTTTGTCATGGCTTGTAAAATATGGGGTACAAATATGGAGATTTAATTGGAGGTTTTAAAGTGTTTTTTGAGGGGGGAATTTTTGTATTTTGGTAGCCTATAATTTTTTATTGCCAATAATGAAATCTATAACCCACTCCTTTAACCAAATCATTGCAAAACAAAAAGAAATGGGCTACCACATGCCCAACATGCTTTCAGGGCCAGCCTCTGACGAAGAAATTGCAAGGGCAGAACAAGAGCTGGGCTTTAAACTGAACAATGCCCTGATAGAGCTTTACAAGTGCGCCAACGGCATTATAAATGATTATAAAACGGTGTCAGGGCTTACCGGGCTTATTCCCATTCATAACTTTCTAAATCTTGACGATGTTGTTTCGTATTATAAGGATTTAATAGACCTGGAAGAATATTTAACTGATTATACAGGTTTTAAACCCGGCAAACAACTTTTTCCGTTCCTTGATGACAATGTCGGTAATTGCTATTGGGTAGATGTAAACACGGGTACAGCCAATGAAAACCGTGTTTACTGGACTAATACATTTGGCGAATATCCCTCCTATCATTATGAATCGCTTCAAAATATGTTTGCCGTCATTGCTGAGGCTTATACAACAGGCCTAATGTTTTTAGATGAAGACAGTTATCTTGACATGGATTTTGTTGCCTTTCATAAACTTTCAGGAAAACACAATCCAAAAGTTGAATATTGGAAGTAATTTCCACTAAATATCTTGCCACCGCTGGCCGAGTATCTTGCTCGTGCTCGCAATAATTACTGCAAGAGACAATACCAAAAAAACCATGAACTGGATAAATTTAATACTATGTTGCCTTATCTCGGCAGGCGGATTTATTGCCGCTACTTATGAAGTATTTGCCAATAAATTTGAACTGCCCGCCAGCAATTCCTTCAAGCGTAACGGCCGTGCCACACTTATGGGCGGTGTTGTTATTTTTAGCATACCCATTGTTTCTGCCTTTATTAACCCTTGGTGGACGGTTTTTATAGTGTTTTTTGCGGGATGGCTGTTCAGCCAGGTAGGTATAAGCATCTTTAAAACACATGCCCAACTATTGGCCTTACTCCTAATGTTTATTGGGCTGGGCTGGTTAATCATTAATTTGCTGTAAAGTGGTAAGCCAGTATTTTGCAGACTTAATTCGTGTTTTATAACTCCAAAACCTTAATTTATAGCATATAAAATTTACCGAGTAACATATATGCCATAACCTCCAAATTTTGTAGGTTTACCCAAAATAAAATCAATCAAACCACATGGGAATCTTTTCTTCATTATTGGGCAATGCGGGGGCAGTAGAACCCGCTAAACTGCAAGCCGACTACGGCCAGCTGCTAACAGAGAGCGAGCAAATTGAAATAGGCTTTAAGCTTATTCGCGATACGTTTATCTTTACCAACAAACGCCTTATTGTTATTGATGTACAGGGTCTTACAGGTAAAAAAGTAGAGTATTTAAGCATCAACTACAAAAGCATAACCCGTTTTAGCATAGAAACTGCCGGTACTTTTGACCTTGATGCCGAACTTAAAATATGGGTATCAAGCGAGGCCGTACCAAGCATCACCAAGAAATTCAACAAATCGGTTAATATCTACGACGTGCAAAAAGTACTTGCACAGCATGTATTAGGATAGTTTGACATCCGACACCGCATAAAATAAGAAAATCCGCCAATAGGCGGATTTTTTTTGCTAGCCCACAAAGGGTATTAATTTCGGATAAAAGTCCTTTATAACTCCCTTTTTGATACGCAACGCATTGATTATAGGGTAAATAATATTTAAAAAATACAATATAATGACAGCATAGGCAAACGCATCATAAAACTGTTCCTTGGTTATTTTTAGAAATATATAAGTAAAAAACACAATGTTAGTTACTATGGCCCACAGTATCTGGAAGTTTAGTATGTTAACACCCTGTTTATGAACCTCATGAATCCTGTCGCGCTTGTTGAGCCATAAAATAAGCGGCAGTATAATGTTGCCAAAAGGTATCACAATACCCGTAATTACTGATAGGTGCAGGTAAACCAGGTAGCTTTTATCTTCTATTTTACCGTAGTCTATTATCTCCTCAACGTTAATACCCAGCGCCTGGCATATGCCTTGCAGTGAGTTGCCGCGGGGCTCGGTTTCATCTTTTTCAATACGCTGCAGGGTTCGCAGGTTTATCTTTGCAAGGTTAGATACCTCTTCTTGAGTCAGCCCTTTTTGCTTCCTTATTAAGGCAATTTTTTTACCTATGGTTGTCATTGTTTTTGTTTTAAGATTATGGTACAAAATTACCACGGTAACCCTGCCCTATGTAGCGGTTTTAGCACGGCATTTTTACGGCATTTGTGTCAATAGCCTGTAAAATAAGGCATTTTAAATACAACCCCAACCTGCTGTAAATAAAAAAACCCGCCTAAAGCGGGAAAATTTTTTATAAAAATAAGCCTACATACAGGGCATTTTGTCTATCCTGGTTTTATGGCGGCCACCTTCAAATGCAGTATTTAAAAAAGTATCTACCATGGCAATGGCCTGCTCTTTACTGGTGTAGCGTGCCGGTATGCTAAGTATGTTGGCATCGTTATGCTGGCGCGCCAGTTCTGCAATTTCTTTGGTCCAGCACAGTGCCGCACGAATTTTCTGGTGCTTGTTAGCTGTCATGGCTGCACCGTTACCGCTACCGCATATAATAATACCAAAATCAACCGTACCGTTTTCAACATCGGTAGCCACCGGGTGTATAAAATCGGCATAGTCTACGCTATCAACAGTATCAGTACCGTGGTTAATAATTTCAATGCCTTTAGCCTGTAAATGGGCTACAATAGCATGTTTATATTCCGGGCCTGCGTGGTCGTTTCCTATAGAAATTTTCATAGTTATGTATATTGTTGTGTTACTGCAAAGGTATCAAACAAACCACAGGCTGCAAAATATATTAAAGTGCCTGATACAAAATATTTTATGTGATTTCTTGTGTATATACTACTGATAAATTTGTTAAAATCCTACGTTGTTAGTAACTATTTAAATAGCCTGAAAACAAAGCAGATGCAAAATCAACAACTTTGTTGATAACTATGCAATGGAAAACAACATGTTTTTTTGAATCCTATCAAAATTTTTATAATGCAAAAACTCCAACCACAATTCCAAATTTATTTCTTACAATGTTTTGGTAATGTTATGAAAACGTTAACAAGGGTTATTAACAATTATTAACAAAGCAATTTATCAAAAAAAGTATGGTAAAAGCAGTAATCAACCATTGTTAATAACTCAAAGCGAAAATTACGAAAACACCTTATCTGTATATTTTTACATTTACTTAACATTGTTGAAACCTTTGTATAAGTTTGTATAAGTCACAAATCTTATAAGGCCTAAAAAAGTTATCACACTTATCAACACGCTATAATAACCACCATAATTTTTTAAAATTTAAAAGAAAGATTTATTTGTATTTAATAACTGTTGACAACTTTTAAACTTGTTAAACTATTTTTAGGTTGGTATCGGTATTTAGTTGATTCAGGATTTCTTTAACGGTGTCAAGATCGTTTTTGTGCACCTTTAGCCTGATGCCTCCCAGGGCATAGGTATACATGGGTGCAAAGGTGGCCATGGTTTCGTTTTCAAAGTAAAAGGTAAGCCCGGCATCCTGTAGCAGGTGGCGCAGTATGGCTATTTCGTGCGGATATGTAAATACGGCTGCGGTTATAAACTGATCCATAGCGTAAATTATATGGTAATAGTCTGTATAAAGATAGCGGTTTAAACGTTATTATTTCATTAAAGAGGCCTTCAAATCTATTTGTTATTCGTAAATTTCCTGCATTATTAAAATTATATATGAATAAGAAGAACGGAAGACCGTCAGCTAAAAAAGAAAAAGACTTTTCTCACAAAATTTATAAGATACTATCTAAGGACCCTAATAAATCATTCAATTACAAGCAAATAGCTGCTGTTCTTGAACTTACAGATACCGAGAGCCGCAACCAGATTATTAAAGAGCTCAAGCTTTTAGCCGGTAAAGAAAAGATTGAGGAGACCGATAGGGGTACCTATCGTGTGATTAGCAAAGCTGACTATGTAGAAGGAAAAATTGATATGACCAGCCGCAAAACGGCCTATTTTGTTAGCCCGGAGCTGGAAGATGATGTGTTTATACCTACAAACAACCTTAATAAAGCCCTTGATAAAGACAAGGTTAAGGTATATATTTATAACCGAAGGAGAGGCCGCAGGCCTGAAGGTGAAGTGGTTGAAATATTAGAGCGCCACAAAACAGAATTTGTGGGCGTTATAGATATCCAGAAAAACTTTGCCTTTGTAAGCACTGCCAACCCAAAAATGTATACCGATATTTTTATCCCTAAAAACAAGTTAGGCGATGCCGAAAACGGTGATGTTGTGCTGGTTAAGATGGAAGACTGGCCTGCGAAGGCTGATAGTCCGTTTGGGGTAGTTGTAAAAGTACTGGGCAAGCCCGGAGAACACAATACCGAGATACACGCCATACTTGCAGAATACGGTTTACCATCAGATTTTCCTGTTGATGTAGAGGTGTTTGCACAAAAAATTGATACTGAAATTCATCCGGAGGAAATAGCCCGCCGCAGAGATATGCGCGATGTGCTTACCTTTACTATAGACCCTAAAGATGCCAAGGATTTTGACGATGCACTATCGTTCCAAAAGCTGGAAAATGGTAATTATGAGGTGGGTATACATATTGCCGACGTATCGTATTACCTTGAAGAAAACACCATACTGGATGCCGAGGCGTATAACCGTGCCACATCGGTATATCTGGTAGACAGGGTAGTACCCATGCTGCCGGAGGTTTTAAGTAACTATGCCTGTTCACTGCGACCTCATGAGGAAAAGTATACCTTTTCGGCCATATTTGAAATATCAGAAAAGGCAGAGGTTAGAAACCAGTGGTTTGGCCGTACGGTAATTTATTCTGATCAGCGTTTTGCTTATGAAGAAGCCCAGCATATAATTGAAACACAGGGTAATACTATTGCTGCAGAAATATCATTAACAGGCGAGGAGTATACGGTATCGCCTGAAATTCAGTTTGCTACACTAAAGCTTAACGAACTTTCTAAAATCTTAAGGAAGAAGCGTATGGCTAACGGTGCCATATCATTTGATAAGGTGGAGGTTAAGTTTCACCTTAACGAGCAGGCAGAACCTACCGGTGTGTACTTTAAACAGGCTAAAGATGCCAACCATTTAATTGAGGAGTTTATGTTGCTGGCTAACAGGAAAGTAGCCGAATTTATAGGCAAGCAAAAACCTGAAAAAACATTTGTGTACCGTATTCACGACGAGCCGGATGAAGACAAACTAATTAATTTACAGACGGTTATATCTAAATTTGGTTATAAGATAGACTTCAGGAGCAAGGGAGATATCTCTAAATCCCTAAACAACTTATTATCAGATGTTCAGGGAAAAAAAGAGCAAAACCTTGTAGATACCCTGGCCATAAGGAGTATGAGCAAGGCCAAGTACAGTACAGATAACATAGGCCACTACGGCCTGGCGTTTGACTACTATTCGCACTTTACATCGCCCATACGCCGTTACCCTGATGTAATGGCACACAGGCTGTTACAGCATTATCTTGACGGTGGTACTACAGCCGATAAAGACCATTATGAAGAGCTTTGCAACCACTCATCTACCATGGAGGCGCTGGCAGCCAATGCCGAACGCGATAGTATTAAGTATATGCAGGTTAAGTATATGCTTGACCATCAGCACGAAGAGTTCCTGGGGGTAATCTCCGGCGTAACAGAATGGGGTATTTATGTAGAAATTATAAGCAACAAGTGCGAGGGCATGTGCCGCATCCGCGAGATAAAAGACGATTATTACACGTTCGACGAGAAGCAATATGCTCTGGTTGGGGAAGTTACACACAACCTGCTGCAGCTGGGCGACGAAGTATGGGTTAAAGTAAAAAATGCTGATTTGGTTAAAAAGCAGCTTGATTTTACCTTCCTTCGCAAAAATGACCAGGAATAAATACAAAATTTCAACAGAATTAAACGTAAGATATA
>Ga0265780_10001294_pt1 | contig 35809 bp, 25 predicted proteins | sample P1T30metagenome_FD_192432 | JGI IMG/M metagenome (GOLD analysis project Ga0265780, IMG submission 192432) | Plant litter microbial communities from East Loma Ridge, Irvine, California - P1 T30 | ecosystem: Environmental > Terrestrial > Plant litter > Unclassified | place: USA: California...
GGATCGCGCCGCACATGATGATCGAGTGCAGGATCGACTTGTGGCAGTTGCGGTCGACCACGACGATGTCGCCCGGCGCCACGGTCGAGTGCCAGACCATCTTGTTCGAGGTCGAGGTGCCGTTGGTGACGAAGTAGCAGTGGTCGGCGCTGTAGATGCGCGCGGCGTTGCGTTCGGACTTGGCGATCGGACCGGTGTGATCGAGCAGCTGGCCGAGTTCCTCGACCGCGTTGCAGACGTCGGCGCGCAGCATGTTCTCGCCGAAGAACTGGTGGAACATCTGGCCGATCGGGGACTTCAGGAAAGCCACGCCGCCCGAGTGGCCCGGGCAGTGCCACGAGTACGAGCCATCGTAGGCATAGTTGACCAGCGCGCGGAAGAACGGCGGCGCCAGGCTGTCGAGATAGGCCTTGGCTTCGCGGATGATGTGGCGCGCGACGAACTCCGGGGTGTCCTCGAACATGTGGATGAAGCCGTGCAGCTCCTTCAGGATGTCGTTCGGGATGTGGCGGCTGGTGCGGGTCTCGCCGTAGATGTAGATCGGGATGTCCGCGTTCTTGTGGCGGATTTCCTTGACGAAGGCGCGCAGGCCGACCAGCGCGGTATCGGTCTCTTCGAGCGAGCCGCCGCCGAATTCCTCGTCGTCGATCGACAGGACGAAGGCGGAGGCGCGCGATTGCTGCTGGGCGAACTGGGACAGGTCGCCGTAGCTGGTCACACCGACGACCTCCATGCCTTCCTGCTCCATCGCAGCGGCGAGCGCCCGAATGCCGAGACCGGAGGTGTTCTCCGAGCGGAAATCCTCGTCAATGATGACGATGGGGAAACGAAATTTCATGGACAGCTCCAAAGCGAAGCGCCGTGGCGGCGGCCGCGCCCCCGGTTAGGACCGGATGGGCCAGGGCCGCCGCGCACGGCACCGTGGAAAAATGAGAAGCGGATTTTCGCAGAAATCGCGGGTTCCGGTGCAAGTTTTTTTGCTAGCTTAACTACACTGCCGAATCGGCGTCGCACCTTAGCCTGCACACTAGCCGGCGCGCCTGGCGGCGCGCCTGAGCGCCTCGGTCAGCAAGGCCGCGCCCAGCGCGCTCGCCAGCGGCATGAAGGCCCAGCCCCGGGCGCTGTCGTGCACGAACGCGAACAGGCCCAGCGTGACGCCGAAGGTCGCCACCGCGCCGGTCAGCGTCAGCAGCCAGGTGCGGCGCGCCATCAGTGTGACGGCGGCCAGCGAGATCGCGATCTGCTGGGCCACCGAGGCCGCCGCCCACTGGCGCTGGCGGTGCAGCGCCTGCTCGGAGCGGCGGTTCCAGTCGCTCGACGCGGCTTCCCAGCGCTCGGCTTCCTTGCGGATGACGTCCTTCTCCAGGCGGTAGCGCTCCGCCTCCTCGCGGTAGCGCAGCGGGTCGGTGCCCGGCAGCGTGGCCGCCAGTTCGGCCAGGTTCTGGCGGCTCGACTTGGCCTGGTAATGGCTCCAGGCGTTGGCGGCGCTGGTCTTGTCCATGGCGGCCTGGGTCTTGTACAGGCTGGCGTCGTTGTGGGACGAGGTGCCAAGGAAAGCGAACAGGGTGCCAAGGGTGGCCAGCACCGCGATCAGGGCGGCGATGCGGCCGGCGAAGCCGTCGCCGCCGCGCGAACCGGGGGCGCGCACGGCGTCGCTCATGGCGCCTGCCGGCGCTGGTAAGTGACGAAGGCGTAGCCGTAGCCCTGGTCCGCGGCGCGGTGCGTCTCGCGCGCGGTCTCGACCCAGATGGCCGGATCGATCGGCGGGAAAAAGGTGTCGCAGCGGAAGCGCTGCGCGATGTGGGTGACGATCATCGCGTCCGCGAGCGGCATCGCCTCGGCGAACACCTGGGCGCCGCCGATGATGCTGGCCGGCTCGCCGTCCAGCAGTGCGACCGCCGCGTCGAGCGAGGCGGCGCTGTCGACGCCGTCGTGCGACCAGGCGGCATTGCGCGTGACCACGATATTGCGGCGCTTCGGCAGCGGGCGGCCGATCGACTCGAAGGTCTTGCGGCCCATGATGATGGGTTTTCCGAGGGTGACGCGCTTGAAGTGCGCGAGGTCTTCAGGCAGGTGCCATGGGAGCTGGTTGTCGACGCCGATGCCGTTCCCGGCGTCGACGGCGACCACCAGGGTCAGGCGCGCGCTCATGCGCGGCTCCGGAGCGGGGCGGCCAGGATGGAAGCAAGCATCGGGTAGTCCTTATGGGGTAGTGCGGTGAGGGTCGCTGCCGGTGTCCTGGCAGCGACGGTGTGCATGATACCAACCTTTGCCGGATTTATCGACTGCTGCGGGCCACCCCGTCGTCGATCGTGATGGAACGGCCGGCCGGACCGGCGCCCAGCGACTGCAGGATGCGCGCCTCGGCGTCCGCCGTGGTGCGCGCAACACCGAACAGCCGCGACACGGTGCGCGCCAGGGTGTCGGTCGTCGTGCCGCCTTGCTGCGCCAGGACATGGAGCGCGGCATTGCCGAGTTCCTCGAGACTGATCTCGTCGATGGCGCGGCGCGCCCCTGCATCCTGCGCCGGGACGCGCAGGCCCTCCCAGCTGGCCGGGTCGAGGCCGGGCGGCCAGTAGACAGGGACGTCGTCCAGGCTGCGGCGCGCGGGGAAGGGCGCCAGGCGCACCAGGTGCTCCTCGAGCCGGCGCGTCATGCGCGTCACGCCCCAGGCGCGCGCGATGCGCCGCAGCAGCAGGTCCTGCACGATCGGCCCTTCGGCCTGGATCACGTTCATCAGCTGCGCGCGCAGGATGGGGATCGACGCGCGTTCGTGGATCAGCGCCGCTTCGCCGCCATCTAGGTGGGCCGGCATGTAGCTGGCCAGGAGCGGAGGCGCCGGCTCGCCAGGCGCCGCGTCGCCAGCGTCGCTGAGATCGCTGACATCGCTGACATCGCTGACATCGCTGACATCGCTGACATCGCTGGCGTCGGCCGCGTCGCTGGTGTCGACCGGCGCAGCCTCTGGCGCCGCGGCCTGCTGCGCGAGCGGCGCGCTCGCCAGCTGCTCCAGCCGGGCCAGCAGGCGCGCCAGGGGCGGCTCGGGATCGAGCCACCAGTCGGTCGACCAGATCCGCTGCAGTTCCCAGCCCAGGCCCTCCAGCACGTGCTGGCGCAGGCGGTCGCGGTCGCGCGCGGTGGCGCCGGAATGGTAGCTGGCGCCGTCGCATTCGACCCCGAGCAGGTAGCGGCCCGGCGCGCGCGGATCGACCACGCCGAGGTCGATCCGGTAGCCGGACACGCCGACCTGCGGGTGGACGGTCCAGCCGTGCGCGCGCAGGCGGGCGATCACCTGGGCCTCGAACGGGCTGTCCGGCTCGCGGCCAAGCGGTACGCGCTGCGCGGCCAGCGCACGCGGACCGTGGATCGCGAATTCCAGGTAGTGCTTCAGGTCGCGCACCCCGCTGGCGCGCACGCGCGACAGATCGATCTGTTCCGGCATCAAGGTGCTGAAGATGACGACGCCCTGGCGCGCGCGCGACACGGCCACGTTCAGGCGCCGCTGGCCGCCCTCCAGGTTCAACGGGCCGAAGTTGAGGCTGACCTTGCCGGCGGAGTCCGGGCCGTAGGTGATCGAGAACAGGATGATGTCGCGCTCGTCGCCCTGGACGTTCTCTAGGTTCTTGATGAACAGTGGCTCGTCGCTGGCCAGGGCCAGCGCCGCATCGAGCTGCGGCAAGGCGCGCCGGCGCGCGTCGAGCAGGCGCTCGATCAGGCTTTGCTGCGCCTGGTTGAAGGTCACCACGCCGACGCTGCGGCGGCGCTGGACCGGGTCGAGGTAGTGCGCCTCGATGGCCTGGACGATGGCCTCGGCCTCGGCGCGGTTCGAGCGCGCGCCGCCGCGGTCGTACACGCCCTGCACCCGCTGGAAGCGCACGCCGCTGTCCTCGGTATGCGGCGACGGGAAGGTGATCAAGGCATTGTCGTAGTAGGTGACGTTGCTGAAGGTGATCAGGCTTTCGTGCCTGCTGCGGTAATGCCATTCGAGCGTGAGCTTCGGCAGGCCGATGCCAAGGCACTCGTCGAGGATGCTCTCGAGGTCCTGGACGTCGGCGCCGGTCCCGTCGGCGTCGTCGCTGTCGCCGCGGTTGAAGAAGCTCGTCGGAGGCAGCTGCCTGGTGTCGCCCACGCACACCAGCTGGCGGCCGCGCGCGATGGCGCCGACCGCATCCCACACCGGGATCTGCGAAGCCTCGTCGAAGATCACGACGTCGAACTGCGCGTGGCCGGCGTCCAGGTACTGGGCCACCGATAGCGGCGACATCAGCAGGCAGGGCTTGAGCCTGTGCATCAATGTCGGCAGCTTCTGCACCAGTTGGCGGATCGGCAGGTGACGCTTCTGCTTCTGCAGCTCGCGGCGCAGGATGCCCAGCTCGGAGTCGGCGCCTGGCGCCAGGCCGGCGCCCGTGGGCACGAGGCCCGCCAGGCGCGCCGCCACATACTGCTCGGTGAGCTTCTGGAAGCGTTGGTCGGCAGCGCGGAATTCGAGGATCTTGCGTTCATGGTCGGCGCTGGAAAAGCTGCACAGCGCCGGCTCGGCGCCGATCGCCAGGCGCAGCCACCAGCTGCGGTAGCTGTACTCGAAGTAGTCGGCGACGTCGGCCAGCGGCGCGGCGCCCGCTTCCAGCGCGCGCACGATGCTCGCCAGGCCCAGCAAGGTCGCCTGGTGGCGCGCGCGGCGCCACAGGCACCACGGCTGCAGCTGGCGCGCGTTGACGCGCCACGACGCCAGCAGGCTGCGCAGGCGCGCCAGGTCGCCGCCTCCGTCGCCACCCGGCGGCATCAGCGTGATCCCGCCCGCCAGCCGTTCGACATGCTGGCGCTGCTCTTCGAATGCGCGCCAGGCGTCGCGGTAGGCCAGCAGGGCGCTCGCTCCAGGCATGCCGGGAGCGAGCGTGGCGCGCTGCGCGCCCACCAGCGGCGCCAGCCGCTGCTGCAGCGCCTGCAGCAAGGCCGGGTCGCCGCCCGCCAGGCGCGCGGTCGCCGCGGCGAAGCGCGTCGCCCACCCGCGCGCGCTGGCGAGCATGGTCCAGTCGGTGCGGGGCCCGGCGAAATCGGCGTCCAGCAGCGCCTCGGCCTCGGCCTTCATCTGCAACAGGATGCGGTCTTCGCGGTTGAGCGTGGCCAGGTGTTCGATCAGCGCCGGCATGGCTTGCGCGTCGGGCTGCGCGGCGTCGATGCGGTAGCCCCGGACACGGTTCAGGACCGCACGCTGCGCGAACCGGCTCTTCGGCCACCAGGCCTGCTCGGCCGCGATCCACTCCTGCCGCAGCGAAGTAGCGTCGAGCGCGGCGAACTCCTCGCGATACTGTCCTCCGAGCGCCTCCCAGACCTCGCTGCGTGCCTGGCCATGGCAGGCCAGCAGCGCAAGACGGGTGCGCGCCGCATCGTCGTGCGCCGCGCGCGCCACGCCGGCCGGCACGCCAGGCGCGGCCAGCAGGATGCCGGCCAGCTCGTCGAGGATGGCCAGCTCCGCATGCGCCAGGGCGCTGGCGTCGAGTGCGAACAGCGCGCCATAGCGCGCGGCGGCGTCCTGCAGCTGCGCGCTCGCCGTCTCGAGCTGCAGCGCTTGCTGCAGCAGCTCGGCCTCCCAGGCCGGCGTCCAGTCGCGCCAGGCGATGGCGGCCAGCGGATGGCCTGTCAGTGTGCTCAACTGGCCGGCCAGCGTCGCCATGCGGCGGCATGCCTCGCGCAGGCCATCCAGTTCGGCGGCGGTATGCGCGTCGAGCGTGCCGAATTCCATCGGCGCCGCTTGCCAGTCGGGGTGGGCGAGGGTAGCGCCGATCGCGTCGTAGATCGTCAGCTCGTTCGCGTGCACCTTGTGCAGGGCGTCGGCGACACCGTTCAGGTCCTGGCGCAAGGCCCACAGGCGGTCGGCTTCGCGTTCCCACTCGCGCACGCTGCGCTCGCCGGCGGCGTCGAGCGCGGTGCCGAGCTGCCCGAGCACGTCGGCCTTGCGCGCCTTCGACGAGTGCAGCTCCAGGCAGAACGCGCCCAGGCCGATGCTGGACAGCCGCCGATGCACGACTTCCAGCGCCGCCATCTTCTCGGAGACGAACAGCACGCTGCGGCCGGTGGCGAGCAGGTGGGCAATCAGGTTGCTGATGGTCTGGCTCTTGCCGGTGCCGGGCGGGCCTTCCAGCACCAGGTGCTTGCCGTCGCTGGCGGCGCAAATAGCGCGCAGCTGCGACGAATCGGCCAGCATCGGCGTGAACAGGTCGTGCGGACGGAAGGTGCGGTCGAGCGTGCGCGCGTCGAAGCCGACGCCTTCGCTGGCAAAGGCCTGGCCCGGGCTGTTCACGAGGTGCGCCACCACCTCGTTCTGCAGCAGTTGCTGCTGGCGTTCGTGCAAGTCCTTCCACATCAGGTATTTGGTGAACGAGAAGATGCCCAGTTCGACCGTGTCCTTGACCTCCCAGCCGCGCAATTCGCCGATGTGCAGGCGGAAGGTCTGCAGGATGCGGGCCACGTCGATGCCCTTCTCATCGGCCGGCGCCAGCTCCAGGCCGGGCAGCTTGAGGCTGAAGTCCTGGGCCAGCTTTTGCAGCAGCGTGGGGTTGACCAGGGCCTCGTCGTCGTGGCGCGCCAGCCTGAAGCCGCTGCGCACCGACTGGCGCGTGAGCGTGACCGGCACCAGCAGGATCGGCGCCAGCAGCGCGCTTTCGGCGGCCGCATCTTCTTTCCATTGCAGGAAGCCGAAGGCCAGGTACAGGGTGTTGGCGCCGCCTTCTTCCAGTCCGGTCGACGCGGCGCGGAAGATGTCCAGCAGGCGGGCGTCGAGCGCGTCGTCGGGCTGGCCGACGATGATCTCGTCGCGGCCCAGGGCGTCGCGGGCCAGCGCATCGAGCGCCGCGCCGCCATTGCGGGCGGCGTAGGTGGCGGCGTCGCGCGTGTCGGCGCCGTTCATCAGCGCCGGCAACGGGCGGATCCGGAAGTCGCGCCCTTCGGCCAGGGTATCCTCGAGCGCGGCCAGGTCGGGGCAGATCACGCGCAGCGTGGTCCTGGACGGCTTGAAGTTGAGCAGGCGGTTGCGCAGCGTGAGGTCGAGCAGTCGGCTCTTCCACTTGGCCAGGCGGCCCTCGGGCGTATCCGGAGTATCCGCCTCACGCACCGGCAGCGCGCCCGGGTCGAGGGGCGGCAGTGGGGGCATCTCTTCCAGCGCCGGCAGCGCGCTTTCCGGTTCCGGCGGCGCGTCCGCTGGCGACGGCGCGCGCGACGGCAGCGGACGCACCTGCAGTTCGCGCGCGCGGCGTACGTCGATGGCGCACACGAAGCCGGCTTCGTCGAACAACTGCGCCTCGCCCATGCCGCAGGCGGCGCGCAGCGCCGTGTGGCGGGCCTGGGCCACGACGGTGGTTTCGAACACCATCAATTCGCCGGACTTGACGCGCTTGCGCACCGCCTGGACATCGTCCACGCAGCCGGTCTGGAAGGTGGTCTCGACCAGCCAGGCGCCGACCCAGGCGTGGCCGTCCTTGAGCAGCACCACCGGGTGCAGGCCGGCCTGCTCCAGGCACGAAGCGAACAGCATGGCCAGATCGAGGCAGGTGGCCACGCGCCCATCCAGAATGCGCTCGGGCGTGCGGATCTTCTGGCCGGCGCGGCCGAACGAGGCCGGTGCGTTGGCGTAATGCAGCCCTGCGGCCGCGATCGTGCTGTAGATGCTCGAGACCTGCTTCCACACGTGTTCGCGGTTGCGCGATTGGTAGCCGCTCAGCGCCAGACCCGGGGCGGCGTCGCGCAGCAGCGCCGAGGCCTTGGCGAGCAGGCGGTCGACCACCGGCGAATTGGGCATGCAGAACGCCGCGAGCAGTTCCGGCAAGCCCTGCATTCCGGCCCACTGGTCGTAGGCGAGCACCTCGATGTTCCGGGTCGCGCTGCCCACGACGTCGCCGCCGACGGTGGCGCTGGCGCTGATCGTCGCCAGCTCGGCCTCGTCGCGCGCGGCGAGTGCGCCGTGGTCTGGCGCGAGGTCGACCGGCGCGAGCTGGCGCGTCTCGCCGGCGTCGATGCGGTCGAAGCGCAGCCGCTCGCGCGTGGCGAAGGCGGGCGTGCAACTCACCAGCAGTTCGACATCGACGAGCGGCGCGGCGCCGGTATTGGTGAGCTGGATCGCCCGCACCACGGGAAGGTTGTTCTGGATCGCGGCGTAGCCGGTCGTCGGATCGGAGGCGATCTCGATCTGCAGTGCGTGCGGGCCCGAGGCCATATGACTATCCTGGAAAAATAAGGCCCCGGCGACATGGCCGGGGCGGGTGCGGGTGCGGGGCGGGTGCGCTGACGCCGTGACGCGCGCGGCGCCCGGCTCAGACGGCGACCGGCGCCTTGATGCCTGGATGCGGGTCGTATCCGTGTACCTCGAAGTCCTCGAAGCGGTAGTCGAACAGGGAGTCGGGCTTGCGCTTGATCTCGAGGCGCGGCAGTGCGCGGGTCGCGCGTGACAGCTGCAGATCGACCTGCTCCATGTGGTTCGAATACAGGTGGCAGTCGCCGCCGGTCCAGACGAAGTCGCCGACGTCGAGGCCGGCCTGCTGCGCCATCATGTGGGTCAGGATCGCATACGAGGCGATATTGAAGGGTACGCCCAGGAAGATGTCGGCGCTGCGCTGGTACAGCTGGCACGACAGCTTGCCGTCGGCTACGTAGAACTGGAACAGTGCGTGGCAGGGCGGCAGTTTCATCTGCGGGATGTCGGCGACGTTCCAGGCTGAGACGATCATGCGGCGCGAATCGGGCGTGCTGCGGATCTGCTCCAGCACCTGCGCGATCTGGTCGATGTGGTGGCCGCCGGGCGTCGGCCAGTTGCGCCACTGGTAGCCATAGATCGGCCCCAGGTTGCCATCAGCGTCGGCCCATTCGTCCCAGATCGATACGCCATGTTCCTTCAGGTAGGCGACATTGGTCGAGCCTTGCAGGAACCAGATCAGTTCATGGATGATCGACTTCAGGTGCACCTTCTTGGTGGTCAGGAGCGGAAAGCCTTCCTGCAGATCGAAGCGCATCTGGTGGCCGAATACCGAGCGGGTGCCGGTGCCGGTGCGGTCGGTCTTGATGGCGCCATGCTCTTTTACATGGCGCATGAATTCGAGGTACTGGCGCATTGCGGTCTGGGTGTTCAGGTGTGGTCAAGAAAGCGCATCATTCTATCATCGACGACCGGGCGGGATCGGCCAGCGCGTCGGCGAACGTGCGCAGCGCGGCGCGCAGGGTGTCGTCCGGCATCGCCAACAGATTGTCGCCGACGTAGATCTCGACCACGCTCGTATCGGGCAGCGCCCCATGCACGGCGCGGTTGTACATCCAGATGCCGTGCTCGCGCGCCAGCGCGTCACGCACGGCCAGCGCCCGCGCGCGGCCCACGGGCAAATGCAGGTGCAGCATATTGGCCTGCGGCGCCGCCGGGTTCACACGCAGCTGCGGATGGGCACGCAGCGCCTCGTACAGGAACTGGGTACGTTCGAAGCAGGCCGGCATGGCGGCCAGGCGCCCGTCGAACTGCATCGCCGCGGCGACCACGTACGGAGAGCGATGGATGACGTTGCCGCCCTGGCGGCGAAACCATTCGGCGCAGCGCATGACGAAAGTGTGGCTGCCGGCGAGCATTGCGCCACCCAGCCCGCCCACGCCCTTGTACAGCGAGACGTACACCGAATCGAAGCCGGCCGCGATCTCGGCCACGCTGCGGCCATAGCCGGCCGCCGCTTCCCACAGGCGCGCGCCGTCCATGTGCAGGTGGGCGCCGCGCGCGCGGCAATCGCGCTTGATGGCTTCGAGTTCGTCCCAGTGCGAGAGCTGCCCGCCGATCTCGCGCATGGGGATTTCGAGACCGACCGCGCCCAGCCGGTCGGGCACCGCGGCCAGGTCGGACGCCACCCAGGGGCGATGGCGCTCGCCCACCGACAGCGCGTGGAAATGCTCCAGCAGCTGGTAGTTCGACCGTTCGTGGACGAAGATGTGCGATGTGGGGTGCAGGGCGACCAGGCGGCTGGCGCCGGTGTTGCCGGATTCCTCGCAGCCTAGGCGCAGCGCCGTGACCTGGGCCATGGTGCCGCTGACGCAGAACACGGCCGCCTCGAAGCCGAGCAGTGCCGCGACCCTGGCTTCGAACGACTGGATCAGGGCGCCGCTGCCATACACATCATGCTCGATGCCGTGCTGTTCGCACCAGGCGCCCATGGCGGCATACAGTTCGGCGGGACGTGGCTGGCGGTGGCCGGGAAAGATGGTGTGGCATTGGCGCTGCAGGGCGGTGTCGGACAAGTCGGGCTCCCGGGATGCTGGAGCGCTACTCTACACCGCCGCGGGCGTGCGCGCCACCGCCCCGGCGGGTGGCCGGGCGCGGCGGCGCAAGGGGCCTCAGTGCTGGCTGAGCGCCGGGCGGCGGGGCGCCGCCGGCGCCGCGAGGGCGCGCTCGTCCGCCAGGCGGAACTGGCGCACCGCGCGCGCCAGCGCGTCGGCCTGTTCGTGCATGGCCTGGGCGGCGGCGCTGGCTTCTTCGACCAGGGCCGCATTCTGCTGGGTCGTGGTGTCCATCTCGACCACGGCGCGGTTGACTTCCTCGATGCCCTGGGTCTGCTCCTGGCTCGCGTTGCTGATCTCGCCCATGATGTCGGTCACGCGCTGCACGCTGCTCAGGACTTCCTGCATCGTGGTGCCCGCTTCGGCCACCAGCTGGCTGCCGGCGTCGACTTCGCCGTTCGAGGCTTCGATCAGGGCCTTGATCTCCTTGGCGGCCGCCGCCGACCGCTGGGCCAGGCTGCGCACTTCGGAGGCCACGACCGCGAAGCCGCGGCCCTGTTCGCCGGCGCGCGCCGCCTCGACCGCCGCGTTCAGCGCCAGGATATTGGTCTGGAAGGCGATGCCGTCGATCACGCCGGTGATGTCCGAGATCTTGCGCGAGGATTGCGCGATCGAGTCCATGCGCTCGACCACCTGCGAGACGGTGGCGCCGCCTTTCTGGGCCACGCTGGAGGCGCTGCGCGCCAGCTCGTTGGCCTGGCGCGCGTTATCGGCGTTCTGGCGCACGGTTGCGGTCAGCTGGTCCATCGACGACGCGGTGGTGGCCAGGCTCGCGGCCTGCTCTTCGGTGCGGCTGCACAGGTCCAGGTTGCCGGTCGAGATTTCCTGCGAGGCGGTGGCGATGTGCTCGGCGCCGTCGCGCACCTGGCCGACCACGCTCGACAGGCGCGCGCCGATCTCGTTGATGGCCACGGTCAGTCGGCCGATCTCGTCGTCGCGGCGGGCGCTCACTTGCGCGGTCAGGTCGCCCTCGGCGATGCGCTCGGCCACGGCCTGGACGTCGGCCAGCGGCCGCGTGACGGTGGCGCGCACCAGGAAATACAGCAGGCTGGCGAGCACGCCCAGCGCTACCAGGCCAAGCAGGATGAAGCGGTTGCGCAGCTCGGTGGCGGCGGCAGTGATCTCATCGAGGTAGGTGCCGCCAGCGATGAGCCAGTTCCAGTCCTTCATCTCGGCATAGGCCGCGAACTTGACGCGCGACTGCAGGTCGCCCGGATTCTTCCAGTCATAGTCGACGGTGCCGTTCTTCTTTTCGAGCATCTCCTTGATGAAGGCGTGGCCGTCGGCCGATGTGCTCTCGAGGATGTTCTCGCCTTCGCGATTCGGGTGCACCAGCAGGTCACCGTAGGTCTTGCCCGGCGCCGCCGACAGCACGTAGAAGTAGCCGGTCTCGCCGACCTTCACCGAGCGGATGCGTTCCTTGAGCGCGGCCACGTCGGCCGTGATGTCGACGCCGACGTACAGCGCGCCGACCACGCGGCCGCCGGCGTCGCGCACCGGGTCGTACTGGGTGATGTACTCCTTGCCGAACAGCTTGGCCAGGCCGACGTAGGTGCGGCCGGCGCGCAGCGCGGCGTAGGCCGGCGAGGCCTTGTCCAGCGCGGTGCCCACGGCGCGCTCGCCGTTCTCTTTCTTGACCGAGGTGGTCACGCGGACGAAATCGTCGCCGGTGGCGGCGAACACGGTGGCGTTGCCGCCGGTGCGCGCCGTGAAGCTGTCCGGCGCACTGAAGTCGAGATTCAGCGGGTGGCCGGCCACGCTCAGGGTCGGGACCTGGCGCCCTGCCACGTCGACCATGGCCGCCTGGTCGAGCGCGAAGTCGCCCGGCAGGCCGGCGCGGAAGATGCGGCCGAAGCTCACCGCCTGGCTGCTGACCGTCTTGTTGAACAGTTCCACGGTGCTGGTCACACCCCGCAGCTCGCTCTCCACCGCGTCGATCGCGCGGCGCTCCAGCATGTTCGACGTCGACACGGTGATCGTGGCGATCAGGCCCGCGATGATGACGCCAGCCAGGGCGAAGGTGACGGCGCTGATGCGGGTGCCAACGTTCCAGCTGGCGGGGTGAAATTTGATCGTGCTCATGAGGATGGGCGGCAAGGTTGACGGGAGTTATAACCCCGGATCATACCTTGCCAACTTTTCTTCAGGCAACAATTAGTGAGCTTTGGCATGCGACTCCGTGTAAGGACGCAACACAAACCTGGAATCGCTACGTAATACTACTCACTTGCGGGCGCGACCGGTAATGTGCTCAGGCGGCGACCGGCGCATGCGACTGGAACTGCAGGGCCGCCAGGTTGGCGTACACGCCACGCAGGGCGACCAGTTCATGGTGGGTGCCCGATTCCACGATCCGTCCTTCGTCGAGGACCACGATGCGGTCGGCCCGCTGCACGGTCGCCAGGCGGTGGGCGATGATGATCGTGGTGCGGCCCACCATGGCCGCCTCGAGCGCGCGCTGGACCAGGCGCTCGGACTCGGCGTCGAGCGCGCTGGTGGCTTCGTCGAGCAGCAGCAGCGGTGGATTCTTGAGCAGGGCGCGCGCGATCGCGATGCGCTGGCGCTGGCCGCCCGACAGGCGCACGCCGCGCTCGCCCAGGAATGAGGCATAGCCCTCCGGCAGGCGCTCGATGAAGTCGTGGGCCGCGGCCATCCTGGCGGCCGCGATCACCTCGTCGTCGCTGGCCTCGGGACGGCCGTAGCGGATGTTCTCCATGGCGTCGAGGGAGAAGATCACGGTATCCTGCGGCACGATGCCGACTGCGCCGCGCAGCGTGTGCAGCGACAGGTCGCGCACGTCGACGCCGTCCAGGCGGATGGCGCCGGCCTGCGGATCGTAGAAGCGCAGCAGCAGCTGGAACAGCGTGGTCTTGCCGGCGCCAGAAGGACCGACCACGGCCACTGTCTCGCCGGGGCGGATGTCGAGCGCCAGGTGCGACAGGGCCGCCTCGTCCAGGCGCGACGGATACGAGAAGGTGACGTCGTCCAGCGTCACCCGGGCGCCATGGCTGCCAGTGGGCCCGGCCGCTTGCGGCAGCGTCTTCGGATGCAGGGGATCCTGGATCTCGGACCGGGCGCCGAGCAGTTCGAGCAGGCGTTCGGTGGCGCCGGCGGCGCGCTGGGCGTCGCCCATCACCTCCGACAAGGCCCCGACGGAGCCGGCCACGATGCCGGCATACAGGATGAACTGGCCCAGGTCGCCGCCCGTCATCGTCCCTTCGAGCACCGCGTGCGCGCCCAGCCACAGCACGAACACGATGGCGCCGAACACCAGCACGATGGCCAGCATGGTCAGCGTCGCGCGCGCGCGGATGCGGCGCATCGCGGTGGTGAAGGCGCCTTCGACTTCCTTGCCGAAACGCCCGGCTTCATGGGCTTCGCGGGTAAACGCCTGCACGGTCGGCATCGCGTTGAGGATCTCGCCGGCCACCGCCGAGGCGTCGGCGATGCGGTCCTGGGAATCGCGCGAGAGCTTGCGCACGCGGCGGCCGAAGAGCACGATCGGCAGCACGACCAGTACCAGCAGGCCCAGGATGATGGACGTCAGGCGCGGGCTGGTCACGAACAGCATCACCAGGCCGCCGAAGAACAGCAGGGTATTGCGCAGCGCCAGCGATATGCTGGTGCCGACCACGGCCTGGATCAGCGTGGTGTCGGTGGTCAGGCGCGACAGCACCTCGCCGCTGCGGGTGGTCTCGAAGAATTCGGGACTCTGGCGCACCACGTGGCCATATACCGCGCTGCGGATATCGGCGGTGACGCGCTCGCCCAGCCAGGACACCATGTAGAAGCGCGCCGCGGTCGCGATCGCGAGCACGGCGGCGACGCCGAACAGGGCGAGGAAGGTGGCGTTGATGTGCTCCAGCCGGCTGGCGTCGATCGCGGCCCCGGGGGCGGCGCCGAAGCCCATGTCGATCATCTGCTTGAACGCGGCCGGAATCGCCAGCGTGGCTGCGGCTGCAAACAGCAGGGCGACGCCGGCCAGCAGGAACTGGCGGCGGTAGGGACGCAGGAACGGCGTCAGGCCCTTGAGGGTGGCCAGGCTGCTCTTGCTCGATGCATCGGATTCGGTGGTGCTGGTGTGACGGGTGGTCATCGTGTGGTGCTGGTCCTGTGGTTCTTCTCGGGGCGGTTGGTCATAGCTTCATGGGCTCCACATAGCCGGTCATTTCCAGGTAGCCGCGGCCGATGCGGCGCCCGCCGCGCTGGATCGTGACCGCGCCTTCCCAGTACACGGCGCCGGTCGAGCGGCGCGAGTCGAGTTCCTGGTCCGGCTGCAGCGGCGCGATCATCCACACCTGCGAGCCGGTGGTGATGGTGGTCGCGACCGGGTAGGTGGCCTGGGTGCGCGGCGACGTCCAGTACGTCTGCGGCGTGAACGTGATCTGTTCGGGGCCGTAGTGCGTCACCTTGCCCGCCTTGTCGCGCACCGTGGAATGCGCCCATAGTTTACCACCTTGGCGGTCGCGGATCTGGAAAGCCATCAGGGCCCCGCCGTCGTCGAGGTTGGCGCCCACCCAGTCCCAGCCCACGGCGTCGGGCTGCAGCGCCTCGCTCGACCATTCGTGATCGAGCCACGCGCTGCCGGTGACGGCGGTCGCCGCCATGCCGGCGCGCCCGACAGTGCCGCTCACCTGCAGCTGCGGCTCGCTGTAGTAATAGCTTGCATGCCGGCTGCTGGGCCCCTTGCGCGAATAGCCGCCCTGGCCCTGCACCAGCACCGCCTGGGTAGGCTTGAGCCGCAGTTCGAGCGTGAGCTGGTTGGAGCGGATCGTGACGCGGTACACGCCATTCGCATCGCGCACCATGCGCCAGTCGTCCAGCTTCAGGTCGGTGTTGCCCGGCCGCGCCCAGGCCATGCTGAAGCCTTCGCGCGCGCTGCGTTCGTCGTGCACCAGGCGGCCCACCGCCGGATCGGACAGCGCGGCGTGGCCGATCACCAGCTGGCGCGGCGAGAAGTGGCTGGGGTTGGCGTTGTCGACCCCGGTGCGGGTGCGGAAAAAAGTCACCTGGAAGCCGAGCGGGCGCTGGTCGGGCGTCTCGACCCAGCCGGTGACATACCACCACTCGGTGCGAAACTCGGGATGCGCGCCGTAGTCGCGCGGGAAGGACAGCGCGGCGCCGGGCGTGACCGGCGCATACACCTGCGCCGCCGCCGGCGACGCGACCGACAGTAGGGACAGTAACGACACGAGCGACAGCACCGGCAAGGCTCGGGACAAAAAGGACGACAACGAGGACGGCAACGGGGACGACCACAATGAAGACCACGACAGCAGCAGCGACAAGATGAAACGCATTACCAATCCTCTCTGACGGCGCGCACGGGACCGCCGGACAATGCATGGCGCCCGGACACCAGCGCGGTGGCGACCGCGGCGGCGACCAGCACCGCGGCCACGCTTCCCAGCAGGGGCCAGGGCAGGTGCAGGCCCATGCTCCAGTGGAAGGACTGCGGGTTGATCACATAGACCAGGATCAGGCTGATCACCAGTCCGAGCGCGAAACCGACGACGACGCCCAGGCCCGTCAGCAGGCCGCCCTCGAAGGCAAGCAGCTGCAAGACCTGGCGCCGCGTGACGCCGACGTGGCGCAGCATACCGAATTCGCGCGCCCTTGCCAAAGTCTGGGCCGAAAAACTGGCCGCGATGCCGGACAGGCCGATCGCGATCGCGATGGCTTCGAGCAGGTAGGTGACGGCGAAACTGCGGTCGAAGATCCTGAGGCTGGCTGCGCGGATGTCGCCCGGGCGCATGAAACTGAGGGCCGCGCCGAACGGCAGCGCGCGCAGCCGCGCTTCGAGCGCCGCCACATCGCTGCCGCGCGCCGTCCACAAGGCGGCGTCCGTCACCGTCGCTTCGCCGGTGAGCTTGCGGTAGTCGCTCAGCTGGATGACCACCGAGCCGCCCTGGTTGGCGTAGTCGCGCCAGGCGCCGGCGACGTGGAACACCGCCTCGGCGCCGCCCAGCGGCAGGCGCAGCGTCTGGCCGACGCGCGCGCCGTACAGGTCGAGCAGCGCTTCCGACACCCAAGCCGGGCGAGCGCCGGCGGGGACCGGGCTGGCAGCGCCCACCAGGTACAGCAGGCGCGCCGGATCGCTGGCGTCGATGTCGCGCGCGATGACGACGATGGGCGGACGCGCGCTCGACAGCGACACGCGCCGGGTACGCAGGAACTGCACCTTGTCGACGCCCGGCATGGCCGCGAGCGCCGCCTGCTGCGCGCGGCTCAGGAAGCCGGTGCCGCCGGCGTCGACCGTGCGCACATACAGGTCGGCCGGCAGGATGTGGTTCATCCAGTCGTCGACCGAGACCCGGAAGCTCGAGACCATGATCCCCATCGCCACCATCAGGCTGAAGCTGGCCAGGATGCCGCCCAGCGCGATCGAGGCCTGGCCGGGCGCGTTGGCCAGGCGCGCCAGCGACAGTGCCAGCACCGGCGCTACGCGCGAACGGCGCGCCAGCAGCCGTTCCAGCGCGCGGAAGGTCACGGCGGCGAAACGCGGCATCAGGCCGATGCCGCCGACCAGCAGCAGCGCGATCGCCAGGTAGCCGAACAGCGGCAGCTCGAATACCGGGGGCGCGCGCGAGAAGACGGCCGCGAGCAGCAGGCAGGCTACCGCCGGCCAGACCCGCGCCAGGCGCGCCAGCGGCGCTTCGTCGGCGCCCGACTTGATCGCCACCGCCGGCCGCGCGCGCGCCGCCTCCAGCGCCGGCGCCAGGCAGCCGAGCAGGGCGACGCCCAGGCCCAGGCCGAAGAACACGAGCGCGGCGCCTGGCGTGAACGCCACCTGCGGCCGGATGCCGGGGAAGTAGCCGGCGCCCAGGTCGCCGCCGAAGAAGTGCAGCGCGGCCGCCGCCAGCACATAGCCGGCGCCGATCCCGAGCAGCGACCCGGCCACCCCCAGGCTGCCGCCTTCGAGCAGCACCTGGCGCAGCAACTGGCTGCGCCGCAGTCCCAGCACGCGCAGCAGTGCGAACTGGCCGCGCCGCCGCATCACCGACAGCGCCTGCGTGGAGAACACCAGGAACGCGCCGGTAAACAGCGCGACCAGGGCCAGCACCGTGAGGTTGACGCGGTAGGCGCGGCTCATGTTCGCGGTGCGGCTTTCCTGCTCGGCGTCGTTCGGCTGGCCGACCGTGAAGCGCCCCGGGTAGGCCGCATCCAGTTCGGCCGCCAGGCGGCGCTCGAAGGCGGCGCGGTCGACGCCGTCGCGCAGCTTGAGGTCGATGCGCGAGAGTTGGCCCAGCCGGTTCAGGCGCCACTGGGCGGCGCCGATGTCCATCACGGCCAGGCGCTGGCCCGCGCGGGCGCGCTGCACCGGGCCCGCCACGCGCAGCGCGACCTGGCCGGTGCCGGCGCGCAGCAGCACGCGGTCGCCGCGCTGCTTGCCGAGCCAGCTCTGCGCCGCCGGCGACAGGAACAGCGCGTCGTCGGCCAGCACGTCGGTGCGGCGCCCGTCGGCTGGCACGCCGATCAGGTCGGGCGCGATGAAGCCGGCGCGGAAGGCGTCGACGCCGATGACGCGCAGCGCGCCTTCTTGCCCTGTCACGCCGGCCTGTACTTCGAGGATGGGCGAGGCCATCGAGACCTCGGGGTGTTCGGCCAGGCGCGGGTAGACCGCCTCGTCGAAGAACGGCTCGCGGCCCTGGACCTGGATGTCGGCCTGGCCGGACAGGCTCTTGACGGCGGCCGAGAATTCGTTGAAGGCGGCGGCGTTGATCAGGTGGATGGCGAAGCCCATGGCCACGCCGACCGCGATGGCCGCGATCGCGACCAGCGCGCGCACCGGATGCGCGCGCCATTCGCCCAGCAGCAGCCAGCGGGTGAGCAGCGTCACGCCGGGCATTCCAGCGCCAGCGCTTCGACCTGCCGCCGCAGCTTGAGGCGCGCGGCTTGCTGCGCCTCGCCCCGGCTGCGCGCCAGGTCTTCCTCGCTCCAGCGCCGCTGCAGGCGCAGCTTGGCGCAGCGCTTGTGCACCGCCAGCGCCGCGCGCTCGGCGCGTGCGGCGTCGCGCTCCTCGCGCAGTGCGTGTGCGGCGCGCAGTTTCTCGCGTTCGCGCACCGCGTCGCGGGCGCGCTCCAGGCGCGCCTGGGTATCCGGGTCGGGCGCGGGGGCGGCGCGCACCGGGAATGCGGCGCCGGCGCCCGTGCAGGGACGGTCGCCGTAGCTCACGCGCGCGCCCTCATGGCATTTGTAGATGGCGCCCGCGGCGGGCGGCTGGCACAGGACGCCGGCGGCCGCGATGATGCACAGTCGAAGCATGGTGCTCTCCGGTTCATAGTATTTTCCCGGGATTCATGATGCCGAGCGGGTCGAGCGCGGCTTTGACGGCACGCATCATGCCGAGTTCGACCGGCGACTTGTAGCGCGCCAGCTCGTCGCGCTTGAGCATGCCGATGCCGTGTTCGGCCGAAATCGAGCCGCCGAACGCGGCCACGCTGTCGTGCACGATGCGGTTGACGGCCGGCTGGCTGGCCAGGAAGGCCTCGTGCGCCAGGCCTGGCGGCGGCGCCACGTTGTAGTGCAGGTTGCCGTCGCCCAGGTGGCCGAAGGTGACCAGCTGGCAGCCGGGGAAGGCGCGTTCCAGGGCGGCGTCGGTCTGCGCAATGAAGCCGGGGATGCGCGACACCGGCAGCGAGATATCGTGCTTGATGTTCTTGCCGGCCGCGGCCTGGGCCAGCGGGATGTGCTCGCGCAGCTTCCACAAGTCGCGCGCCTGGCGGCTCGACGTCGCCACCACGGCGTCGCGCGCCACGCCCTGCTCGATGGCCTGGCCCAGGCTGGATTCCAGCAGCGCGCGCGCATGGTCGTGCGACTCGTTGCTCGACAGCTCGACCAGCGCGGTGTGCGGGTAGGACGCGCCGAACGGGCGCGGCAGGTCGGGGAAATGCGTCGCGACCAGGTCGAGGCAAAACGCCGACATCAGCTCGAAGCCGGTCAGGGCCGCCCCGCAGTGCGCTTGCAGCAGGCCGAGCAGGTCGAGGGCGCGCAGCGGTGAATCGAGCGCGACCAGTGCGGTGAGGGTCGCTTGCGGCGCCGGATATAGCTTCAGCACGGCCGCCGTGATCACGCCCAGCGTGCCTTCGGCGCCGATGAACAGCTCGCGCAGGGCGTAGCCGGTATTGTCCTTGCGCAGGCCGCGCAAGCCATCCCAGACGTCGCCCTGGGCCGTGACCACTTCGAGGCCGAGGCACAGCTCGCGCGTATTGCCATAACGCAGTACGGCGGTGCCGCCGGCATTGGTCGACAGGTTGCCGCCGATGGTGCAACTGCCCTCGGCCGCCAGCGACAGCGGATACAGCATGCCGGCCTGCGCGGCCGCGTCCTGGACCTCGGCCAGGATGCAGCCGGCCTCGACTGTCATGGTGCGGTTGGCGGGATCGATGGCGCGTATGCGGTTCAGGCGGCGCAGCGACAGCACGATGGCCGCGCCGCTGCGGTCGGGAACGCTGCCCATGACGAGGCCGGTCCGGCCGCCTTGCGGGACGATGGGCGCCCGGGCCGCTGCGCAGGCCGCGACTACCGCGGCAACCTGGGCCGTGTCGGCCGGCAGCACCACGGCGCGCGCCAGCCCGCTGTAGCGCCCGCGCCAGTCGGCCAGGAAGCCGGCCATCGCGGCGGCGTCGGTGACGAGGTGGGCGGCGCCGACGATGACGTGCAGGCGCTCGAGCAGGAGGTCAGCCATGCGGAACTTTGACCTTGTCGAGCAATTCCTTGGCCAGGCGCTGGGCTTCTTTCTTGTAGGGGCGCAGGTAGAGCAGGGCGCTGAAGTAATACACGACCACCAGCGCGATCTCGCCGATGGCCATCTGGCGCGAGGCCGCGCTCTGGTCGGCCCAGGCCCGCACCACGCCTTCGGCGAAATAGATCAGGATCAGCATCGACGACCATTGCAGCGTATACAGGTCGCGCTTGATCACGCCGCGCAGCGGCAGCAGCAAGGGCAGGGCCTTCAGCGCCAGCAGCCAGCTGCCCGGCTGCAAGGGCGCCACATAGGCTTCCCATGCGACCAGCCAGCCGATCAGCCAGATCAGGCTGACGATCGCGCCCACATGAAAAAGTCGTTTGCCTGTTTCCATCATGGGCTTCCGTGGAGTTTGATGGCCGCCTGCGCCAGGCGGCGACCGAGTGCGATCGTGAGTGTGCGCTCGTCCTCGGTAAAGGCGCGCTTGCCGTCGACGCCCGCCCAGTGGGTGGCGCCGTACGGCGTGCCGCCGCTGGCGGTATTCATCAGTTCAGGATGGGTATAAGGCAAGCCCATCACCATCATCCCGTGGTGCAGCAAGGGAATCATCATCGACAGCAGCGTCGCCTCCTGGCCGCCATGCAGGCTGCCGGTGGACGCGAACACGACGGCCGGCTTGCCCGCCAGCGTGCCGTTGACCCATTCGGTTGCCGTGCCATCGAGAAAATACTTCATACTGGATGCCATATTGCCGAAACGCGTTGGCGAGCCCAGCGCCAGGCCGGCGCACTCGACCAGGTCGTCGCGGTCGACATAGGGCGCGCCGGCGTCGGGAATCGCGGGCGCGGTCGCTTCGGTGACGGCCGACACCGCCGGAACGGTGCGCAGGCGGGCTTCGGCGCCGGGAACGCTGTCGATGCCCTGGGCCACCAGTTCGGCCAGTTTGCGCGTGGCGCCGTGGCGCGAATAGTAGAGGACGAGGATGCTCAGTGGGGTCGTGTTCATCCTTGGTATTATAGAGCGCTTTGTTGAATCGACATGCCTGCCCAGGCGATGAAAACCGGACCACCCGACGCCATGTTAAGCAAGACCGTGAACCACCTGTCGCGCGCTACCGGCGAGTTCGTCAATGGAAGTACCGAGCGCGGCCTCACCTGGCCAGAGGCGCGCGACCTGGTGCGCTTCGCCGCGCGCCGCCTGCGCCAGGAACGCCTGCCGCAAGTGGCCGGCAGCCTGACCTTTACCAGCACGCTGGCGCTGGTGCCATTGCTCACCATCGTGCTCGCGATCTTCACCATGTTCCCGGTGTTCGGCCAGGTGCGCGGGATGATCGACGCCTGGCTCGTGCAGAACCTGATGCCGAAAGTCATCGCCAGCACCATCAGCGGTAACCTGACGCTGTTCGCCAGCAAGGCCAAAGGCCTGTCGGCGCTGGGCGCGGTGGCGCTGCTGTTTACCAGCGCCGCCACGATGAGCCTGATCGAGCGCGTGTTCAACCAGATCTGGCGCGTGCGCCAGCCGCGCCCGTGGGCCCAGCGCCTGCTGGTGTACTGGGCGCTGCTCACGCTGGGGCCGATCGTGTTCGGCCTGTCGATCAGTTTCACGACGCAGCTGGTGGGGGTGACCGGGGGGCTGGAGCGCGACGCGAGCCTGCCTGGCATGCTGTTCTTCACGCTGGCGTCGATCGGCGTGACGACGGTCGGCTACACCCTGCTGTATGTGGTGGTGCCGAACCGGGCGGTTGCGTGGAGCGATGCCTTCTGGGGGGCGCTGGCGGCGGCGGTCGCGTTCGAGATCGCCAAGCGGGTGTTCGGGCTTTTCATCGGCCAGTTCCCGACGTATTCCATCATCTATGGCGCACTGGCGGCGCTGCCGCTGTTCCTCGTGTGGATCTATGTCACCTGGATGATCACGCTGGTCGGCGCGGTGCTGGCCGCGGCGCTGCCGGTGGTCAAGTACGAGCGCTGGTGGTACGAGCCGGCGCCGGGCGGCGCGTTTGTCGATGCGATGTCGGTCCTGAAGGTCTTGCACGGCAGCGCCAGGCTCAGCGGCAACGCACTGGTGTCGAGCAGCACGATCCGATATCACACCCGGATCGGCTACGACGAACTGGGGCGGCTGCTGGACCGGATGGTGGCCGAAGGCTGGGTCGGGCGGGTGGTCGACGAGGCGCCGGCGCGGGTCGGCTGGCGCCGCAATCGCCGCGGCAGCCAGGAGCACTGGGTGTTGCTGGCCGACGCCGGAAAGCTGCGGCTGGCCGATGTGTACCGCCTGTTCGTGTTCGATTGCGCGGCGGCCGAGGCGGTGCAGCGCGAGGAGGCGGGCCCGGATTCGCCGCTGACGCTCGATGGGGGCGCGCTGGCGCGCCATGTCGAGGAGGCGGTCGAGGCGGGGCTCGGCAAGTCGCTGGCGGCGCATTTCGGCGACCCCGAGGAAGCGGTCATCGCGGACATCTCGGCGCGCGCCGGCAACTGACTCCGCCGTCAGCCGCGATGGCAGGCGCGCCGCAGGCCGCATGCCGCACGCCAGGGCGCTGCGCCCGGCGCACGCCAACAGTCACTGCGCGGCAGTGTTCAAGACCGTAGCGGCAAACTCCAGCAGAAGGCCGCCCACCTCGCCGGGCGCTTCCATCATCATCGCATGCCCCGTGTCGACGCTGGCGACCCGTGCCTGTCTGACGGCGCCGGTCAGCCCTTGTGCGCCACGCGGGGGTGTCATCTGGTCGTGCCGGCCCTGGACGAACAGCACGGGGCAATCGAGCCTGGCAGCCGCCGCTGCGCCGTTGGCGTAGACATCGCAGGCCATGAAGTCCGTGTGCAGCAAGCCTGGCGGGGCGCGCTCGCCGATACGCTGCATCAGGCGGCGCGATACATTCATGGCCGACACGCCCGGACCCGCGGCCGATGGTCCCGGCAGGTAGTCGCGATGCGACCAGGCCGCGACCAGTTCGATCGCGGCGCGTTCATCCTCGAGCGCGGTTGCCAGCAAGGCCGCCGATACGCTCATCGGGTAGGTGGCCCCGAGCAAGGCCAGCCCGGCCACGCGCTGCGGGGCGCGGTGCGCCGCCTCCAGCGCGACGAGCGCGCCCATGCTGTGTCCAACGAGCATCGCGCGCTCGACGCCGGCCGTCGCGAGCAGGGCCAGCACCCAGCCGGCCATCGCCTCGACCGAGGTCAGCGCCGCGCCGCCGCTGAGGCCATGCCCGGGCAGGTCGGGCGCCAGCACCGCATAGCCGTGCTCGGCAAGCGTCCGGCCCTGTGGGGTCCACACCGAGTGGTCGTTCTGGGCGCCATGCAGCAGCACGATCGCGGGCAGGCGGGCATCGAAGACCTTGCCGCCGGTGTAGCAATAGACGGGCGCGCCGTGTACGTCGAGCAGCATTTCAGGCTCCTTTCCCGGCTAGCTTCAGGCCGCGCTTGAGGTCGTCGATCAGGTCGTCCGCCTCCTCCAGGCCGATCGACAGGTGCAGCGTCCCTTCGCCCACGCCGCCGGCCGCCAGCTGCCCGGCCGGCGCCCGCCAATGGGTGCTTGAAGCCGGATGCACGACCAGCGACCTCGCCCGGCCCCCATCCGCCAGCCGCGAGAACACCCGCAGGCCAGCGACAAAGCGGCGGCCGGCGGCGTCCCCGCCGGTCAGCTCGACGCTCACACCGGCGCCGCAACCCCGCGGCAGGATGCGCTGCGCCAGCTGGTGGTCGGGATGGGATGCCAGTTCCGGATAGGCTACCGACGCCACCAGCGGATGGCTCAGCAAAAAATCGACCACGCGCCGGGTAGTGGCGACGTGGCGCTCCATGCGCAGGCCGAGGGTCTCGACGCCGTGCAGGATGGCGTGCGCGGCGTGCGGATCCAGCGCCGCGCCGAAGTCGCGCAGGCCTTCGCCCCGTGCGTGCAGGGCGAAGGCGCCGACGGTCGATTCTTCGCTGTACACCATCCCGTTGCAACCGGGAGCCGGTTCGCACAAGGTGGCGAAGCGACCGCTGCGCGCGTGCGCCGCCTGCCAGTCGAAGGTGCCGCCGTCGACCAGCACGCCGCCGGCCGCGCTCCCATGTCCGCACAGGAATGCGCTGGCCGAGTGGAACAGCAGGTCGGCGCCGAGATCGAAAGGCCGCTGCAGGCTGGGCGTCGCAAGGCTCGCGTCGACCATCAGCGGCAGGTCGTGCTCGTGCGCCAGCTGCGCGATGGCGGGAATGTCCAGCACGTCCAGCCCGCCTTCGCCCAGCGCTTCGCCGAACAGCAGCCGGGTCGAGGGCCGGATCGCAGCGCGCCAGGCAGCGGGGTCGCGCGGGTCGACAAAGGTCGTGTCGACGCCGAAGCGGCGCAGCGCATGGGCCAGCAGGTGGTGCGCGCCGCCGCCCAGCGCGCGCGAGGCGACGATATGCTCGCCCGCGCCCACCAGCGTGGCCAATCCCAGGTGCATGGCGGCCTGGCCGCTGGCGGCGGCGATGCCGGCCACGCCGCCTTCGAGCGCCGCGATCCGCTCTTCCAGCAGCGCATTGGCCGGGTGCGCGCTGCTGGCGAGGGGATGCCCGGCGCCGGCGCCACTGGCGCGATCGGGGGCGCTGCCGGCGTGCAGCGCCAGGGTGTCGAAACCGGGGGTACGGGGACCGCTCATGCTGGGCTCATCCTGATGAAGAATGGCGCATCCTAGCAGTTATGACAGTTTGCGCAATCTGCGCTGCACCATCATCATTCATGGGTTGCACCATGATATGGCGCAACGCTGGATTTTTTATCGGGCATAGGCTACAGTCGGTGTTATGCCTAATACAAATTTATCCACTATCAGCACCATTGACGAGGCGGGGGTGGCGAACATGAAAGTTTCGGAAATCCTGCAAGTGAAGGGCAATATCCTGTACACCGTGACGCCCGACCAGCCCCTGGTCGACGCGGTCACCACGATGTCCGAGAACGATATCGGTTCGCTGGTGGTCATGGAGTATGGTGATCTGGTCGGCATGCTGACCTTCCGCGAAGTGCTCAAGGCGCTGCACGCCAACGGCGGCGCGGTCGGCGCCGGCACCGTGCGCACACATATGGAGGACAGCCCGCTTACCGTGACCCCGGACACCGAGGTCAATGAGGTGCGCCGCCTGATGCTCGAAAAGCATGCGCGCTACCTGCCGGTGATGGAAGAGCGCACGCTGCTGGGCGTGATCTCGTTCTACGACGTGGCGCGCGCCGTGCTGGAAGCGCAGAGCTTCGAGAACCGCATGCTCAAGGCGTATATCCGCGATTGGCCGGCGGAGCAGAACGCGGCGGATTGAGCGCGCGCAGGCAAGCTTGCGGCGGGGTGGACGGCGCGGCCGTGCGCCCCGCCTGGCGCCGTACTACTCTGCGGCGCGCATGCACGCTCACGCCGCGCACATGCGCATTCATGCCGCGCGCATGCACGCTCACGCCGCGCGCGTCACCGGATTCCCGGCCAGCCATTCCAGCAATCCTTCGGGCGACAACGGCCGCGCATACAGGAAGCCCTGCGCCAGCGGGCAGCCCAGCTGGCGCAGGATCTGCGCCTGGCGTTCGTCCTCGACCCCTTCCGCGATCACCGACAGCCCCAGGTTGCGGCCCAGCTGCACCACCATCTGGGCGATGCTGCCGCCGCGCGACGATCCCGTGATCTCGGTGACGAAGGCGCGATCGATCTTGAGCCGGTCGATCTGCAGCCGCTGTAAATGCGACAGCGACGAGAAGCCGGTGCCGAAATCGTCGATCGCGATCGACACGCCGGTGCGCTTGACCTGGGCCAGCTTCTCGACCAGCAGCGCCGGATCGTCCATCGCCATCGATTCCGTGATTTCCAGTTCGATGTACTCGGGCGGCGCGCCGGTGTCTTCCAGCGCGCGGCGCAGCATGTCGAGGAAGTGCGGGTGCCGGAACTGCACCTGCGAGACGTTGACCGACATCGTGAAGTCGAGGTGCCCGGCCGCGCGCAGGCGCATCAGTTCGAGCAGGGCCTGGCGCAGCACCCATTCCCCGATCTCGACGATCAGGCCCGAATACTCGGCGATCGGGATGAAGCGGTCGGGCGGGATCAGGCGGCCGTCTTCCTGGCGCCAGCGCAGCAGGGCCTCGGCCCCGAACGGGCGGTTGGTCGCCAGGTCGACCTGCGGCTGGTAGTGGAGGAACAGCTGGCCGCGCTGGAAGCCGCTGCGCAGCGCATGCATCATGCGCACGCGCTCGCGGATCTCGACGCCCATGCTGCGTGAAAAATAGAAGTGGTCCCCGCGCTGGCGCAGCTTGGCGCGCTTGAGCGCGATATCGGCGTCCTTGAGCGCGTCGGCGCCGCTGCCGTCGTGCTCGTGCAATCTCACCAGGCCGAGCGTGCACGAGACCTGCACATCCTGGCCGTCGATGCGAAACGGTTCGCGAAACAGCGCCTGGATCCCGACCGGCTCCACGTCGCCGGCCTGGCCCAGCACGCAGAAGATGTCGCTGCCGATGCGGCCGATCTCGAGGCCGGACGCCAGGCGGCTGGTCAGGCGCTGGCCGACCGCGACCAGCAGCAGGTCGCCGAAGTGGTGGCCGAGCGCGTCGTTGGTCTCGGCAAAATGGTCCAGGTCGACCAGGGCCAGCGCGGCCGCGCCGCGCGCCGGCGCCGCCAGGGTCGCGTCCACCAGCTCCACCATGCGGGTGCGGTTGGGCAGGCCGGTCAGAGGATCGTGGAAGGCCGACTGGTTCAGGTGGGTGACCAGTTCGCAGTTGTCGAGGCAGACCGCGACCATCCCGCAGAACACCTTCAGCAGACGCTGCTCGACGTCGTCGAGCGGGCGTTCGAGCGGCACGCAGGCCGCGAAATCGCGCCCCGCCTTGCCCGGGAAGTACATGGTCAGCAAATTGTCCTCGACTCCGCACTGGCGCGCGCGCAGCGTGCGTTCGGCGGCCAGCGCGAAGGCCCCGCTCAGCGCGCGTCCGTCGAGGTTGTGGCAGGCGCCGCTGGCGGCGACCGCGCGCAGGCATTCAGGGCGGCCATGGCCGCCGTCGCGGGTGCACAGCACGCCTTCGGGCGGCTGCCCGATCAGGCGGCCGGCCTGGGCCAGGATGCCGAGCGCGACGTTGCGCACCCCATGCAAGGCCATCAGCTCCGCGCTGGCGGCGACGATGCGCTCCATGCCGAGCCGGTGGGCCTCGAGCGCGCGGATCTGCTGGTAGGAACGGATCGCGGCCGCCACTGTCGTATACAGCTTGGTGCGGGTCAGTTCGGACTTGGTGCGGTAGTCGTTGATGTCGTAGCCGCGGATGGCCTCCATTTCCGGCGCGTAGCCGGGCTGGCCGGTGCGCAGGATGATGCGCACGTCGTGCAGGCCGAGCTGGTCGCGAATGCGGCGCACCAGCTGCAGGCCGGCGTCGGCGCGTTCCATCACCACGTCCAGCAGGATCACCGCGATATCGGCTTCGCGCGCCAGCATGTCGAAGGCGGCGTCGGCCGAATACGCGTGCAGAAAGGCGAGGGGACGTCCCTGCATCTCGACGTCGGCGAGGGCGAAGGTGGTGGTCGAGTGCACGTCGGCGTCGTCGTCGACGACCAGGATCCGCCAGGCCGGACCGGAGGATGCGCCAGCGTCCGCAGCTTCGTCGGCAAAGACGAGCTGGTCGGGGGCGCTGTCATCCTTCAATGGTCCTGAGGGCGTAATCGATACTGGCATGTGCTACGGCTCCAGGTAGTCTCGGCTTGGATGACTTCAGTATATATGCAATTGTAAGAAAGAAAGGTTGGCTAAAAGCCGGATAAAGGAAAATATGTCTGCAAAGAAACATTTTTGCGACAGTCGAATCCTGGATGCCATTTCTGCTTGCCAGATGGCCTGTTAAAATGGTAATTCGATCAATTTGATACTGGTACTCCCATGTCAGGCAATACTTTTGGCAAGCTGTTCTCCGTCACCACCTTTGGCGAATCGCACGGCCCGGCGATCGGCTGCGTCATCGATGGCTGCCCGCCCGGCATGGCGCTGTCCGAAGCCGATATCCAGCCCGAGCTCGACCGCCGCAAGCCCGGCACATCGCGCCACGTCACCCAGCGCCAGGAAGCCGACCGGGTCGAGATCCTGTCGGGTGTCTACCAGGGCGTCACGACCGGCACCCCGATCGCGCTGCTGATCCGCAACGAAGACCAGCGCAGCAAGGACTACGGCAATATCGCCGAGAGTTTTCGTCCAGGTCACGCCGACTATACCTACTGGCATAAATACGGGGTGCGCGATCCGCGCGGCGGCGGGCGCTCGTCGGCGCGCCTGACCGCGCCGGTGGTCGGCGCCGGCGCCGTGGCCAAGAAGTGGCTGCGCGAGAAATACGGCACCGAATGCATGGGATACATGCGCGCGCTGGGCGAGATCGCGGTGCCGTTCGAAGGCTGGGAGCACGTGCACGCCAATCCCTTCTTCGCCGCCAGCGGCGACGCCGCGCTGCTGCAGCGGATGGAAGACGCGATGGACCAGCTGCGCCGTGACGGCGACTCGATCGGCGCGCGCATCGACGTCGTGGCGACGGGCGTGCCGGTCGGCTGGGGCCAGCCGATCTACGACAAGCTCGACGCCGACATCGCGTTCGCGATGATGGGGATCAATGCGGTCAAGGGGGTGGAGATCGGCGCAGGGTTCGCCTCGGTGGCGCAGCGCGGCTCCGAGCATGGCGACGAACTGACCCGGCAAGGCTTCGTCGGCAACCACGCGGGCGGCGTGCTCGGCGGAATCTCGAGCGGCCAGGACATCACCGTGTCGCTGGCGATCAAGCCGACCTCGTCGATCCGGGTGCCGCGCCAGTCGATCGACAAGGCCGGCAATCCGGCCACCGTCGAGACCTTCGGCCGCCACGATCCTTGCGTCGGGATCCGCGCGACGCCGATCGCCGAGGCGATGCTGGCGCTGGTGCTGATCGACCACGCCCTGATGCATCGGGCCCAGTGCGGGGACGTGCGGGTCGAGACGCCGAAACTGACGTAAGAACGGCGCCCGGGATGCCGCCCGGGTTGGCGCCCGCATTGGCGCCAACCCGGCGCCGGGGTTGGCTGGCCCTAGGCCCGGGTGGCGATCGCTTCCATCTGATGGCGTCGTTCGACCGTGCGCACCACCAGCGCGCGCAGGTCGTTGAGCAGCGAGAATTCGGTCTGGCTCAGCACCACCTGCGGGAAGCTGTCGTCCCATTCGCCGTAGATGAAGCCGGCCGGCTGGCCATGCGCGCATAGTGGAATCACGACGAAGCAGCGCGCCTCGGACAAGGTCTCTTTCCACCACAGCGGCAGCTTGGTCGCGAACTTGCTGTCGTGCGCATTCTCGATGAAGATCACACGGTCGCTCGCGAGCGCGGCGTGGAACACATCCGGTTCGTAGCTGTCGTCGAACGCCAGCTTCGGCTGCAGCGCCGCGACGTCGTCGCCCAGCCCCAGGCGCGCCGAGTAGCGCGCTTCGCGCCGGTTGCGCAGGAACGCGAACGAGCGCGAGAACGACAGGCCCTTGTGCATCGTTTCGAGGGCCATCGAAATCATCTGGCCCGCGCTGGCGCTGGCGCCGGCGTCGCGCATATCGGCCACGCCACTCATCAGGATCTTGTTCCCCGCGCTGCGCTTGCGGCTGGCGGCGGCCTGCTGCGCGCGCTTTTCCTGCGGCTTGGACAGCGGCGCGATGTTCAGCCCGGACGCCGCCTCGGTCCTGGCGCGCTCGATCGAGGCCAGGATGCCATCCGGCGCCATGCCCAGCATCGGCGCGAAGCTGTCTGCCAGGGCGGCCACCTTCGCGGCGCCGGCCGCGTCGTCGGCCCACAGCGCGTCGGCGGCCTGGGTCGACATGCTGCCCAGCGCGGCCAGCCAGTCCTGGTGCGCAAAGCCTTCGAAGCGTTCGCCCGGCTCCAGCCGGCGCATGCCGGCCACGAGATTGTCCGGCAGGCCCCAGTGGGCGGCAGTGGCGCGACCGATCTCTTCCAGCGACAGGCCCAGCACTTGCTCGGCCGCGCCTTCCTCATGGCCGGCGCCGGCGACCTCGCGCATGCGCGCCCAGCGCTCCGGCATGTAGAAGGTCAGCATCATGCGCCCCAGCGAATGCAGGATCGAGCACACCACGGCTTCTTCCGGGTCGCGCGAGCGCGCGCCGGCCGCCAGCTGCTGCGCCACCATCCCGGCCAGCACCGCCTTTTCCATCTCGATGTGGGCGGCCTCGGTGTCGGGCGTGCTGCGGGCCAGTTCCTCGATCAGTTTCAGGCCCAGGGCCAGGTGGCCGATGCTCTCGGTGCCCAGCACCAGCACCGCCTTGGAGATGGTGTTGACGTGCTGGCCGAAGGCCGAGTACATGCTGCTGTTGGCCAGCCGCAGCACCTTCTGCGTGAGCACCGGGTCGGACAGCACCGTCTGGGTCATCGAGAAGTCGCGCTCGTCCTCGCCGCGCATCGAGGCCAGGATCGCATTGATCGCCTTGGTGAATCCGGGCATGTCGCCCTGGCGGCGGATGCGTTCCCACAGCAGGGCGAGGGTGGCTTGCGACGGCGCCAAACGCGCTCTGGTGGCTGATGTGGTCATGATTTGCCTGTGCGGTGGTCGGCCGGCAGAAGCGCGGTATAGAGGTTTTCCTTGAGGGCGGTGACGGCCACGTTGGCCGGCATCGGTTTACCCGTCAGGTAACCCTGGATGTAGTGGCAGCCCTGGTCGTCGAGCCAGGCCAGCTGGTCTTCGGTCTCGACGCCCTCCGCCACCACCGACAGGCTCAGGTGCCGGGCCAGGTCGAGCACGACGCGGCAGATCGCGGCGTCCTTCTGCGATCCCGGCAAGTCCTTGACGAAGGCGCGGTCGATCTTGAGCACCGAGATCGGGAAGCGTTTCAGGTAGGCCAGCGACGAGTAGCCGGTGCCGAAGTCGTCGATCGCGATGCGTGCCTGGCGCTCGACCATCCTGGCCAGCACGCTTTCGGCGTGCGCCGGGTCGACCATCAGCGTGCCTTCGGTGATCTCGAGCACCAGCTGGCGGCCGTCGAGCCGGGACAGCGCCAGCGCATCGTCGAGCACCGTCAGGAAACGGTCGCTGCGGAACTGGCGCGGGCTGATATTGACCGAGATGTACAGCTCGCGCTCGGCCACTTCCTGGAACTGCTTGACCTGCATGCAGGCCGCCTTCAGGGCCCAGGCGCCAAGCAGGTTGATCAGGCCGTTGTTTTCGGCGATCGGGATGAAGCGCGCCGGCGGCACCATGCCCAGCGTCGGATGCTTCCAGCGCATCAGCGTCTCGAAGCCCTCGATGATGCGGGTGCGGGCGTTGACGATCGGCTGGTAGTAGAGCAGGAATTCGCCCTCGCGCACCGCCCTGAACATGGCCGCCTCGAGCGAGATGTCGTGCTCCGGCGGACTCTGGTCGCTGGGACTGTACATCACGGCGCGGCCCTTGCCGGTTTCCTTGGCCCGCGACAACGCGGCGTCGGCCAGCGTCACCAGCCGCACCTCGTCCTCGGCGTGGTCGGGATACACGCTGATGCCGATCGAGGCGCCCAGGTAGATCGTATGGCCGCCCGCTTCGAAGGGCGACTGCAGCGTGGCCATCAGGCGTCCGGTGACGAGCTTGATCTGGGCCTCGCTGAAGGTCCCGGGCAGCACTGCGACGAATTCGTCGCCGCCCACCCGGGCCAGGGTGTCGCTGTCGCGCAGCGTTCGGCGCAAGCGGACGGCGGCCATCTGCAGCACGGTGTCGCCCAGCGGGTGGCCGAGGCCGTCGTTGACCTTCTTGAAGCCGTCCAGGCCGACGGCGACGACCGCGAACCCGTGGCCCGAGCGGCGCGCGTTGGCGATGACCATGCGGATCCGGTCCGACAGCAGCACCCGGTTCGGCAGCTCGGTCAGGGCGTCGTGGGTGGCCATGTGGCGCAGCCGCTCCTCGGTCGCGTGCTGGGCCGACATGTCGCGCCCGATGACGAGCAGCGGAGCGGCGTCGCCGGTCGCCAGCCTGGCGATGCGCAGCTCGAACCAGATGTCGCGCTCGCCCGCGCGCAGGCGCGCTTCGACCAGCACCGCGTCGATGCCCTCGAGAGCGCTCGCGAGCGCATTGCGCAGCGCCGGCTGGTCGATCTCATGCGCCATCGACACCAGCGAGCAGAGCGCCTCGTAGCCGCACAGGCGTTGGGCGCGGGCGCTGGCCGCATGGATCGCGCCATCCGCGGCGACACGGAATACCGCGTCGCCGGCCGTTTCCAGCAAACCGTCGAGCAGCGTCGCAGGCAGCGCGCTGTGGGCAGCGGGCTGGAGCGTGGACACGGCGGATGGACTGGTGTGCATGTTAGGGAACTTTCGTTTCGCGGCGAGTGCAGGTCATGTCAATGTCACATGTGAATCGTGCGAGTCTAACAAACCAGGGACGACTTTATCACTGAAAGATTCCACAAAGCATTAGAAAGCACAAATCCCGAGACGATTTCGCCGATTTTTGCGTCTGCTCTCACGCTGCTTGCATGACCCGGATGTTGGCGCTAACCTTGTTGTCAAGTGGTCAGCTCTCACTCGACCATTGTCGCCGATTCTTGCTCGGCATGAAATAACAAAGAGCAATTATGGTGACACGATGCAACATTTGACAATACGCGGCAATGCCCGGAGGCAGGCACTATGAGCCCGTTCGACACGCATGAGGTGCTGAACCAGGCGCCGCCATTCGAGAATGTGAATCTGTATGCCTGCGATCCGGCGCTGCAGGAGGCGCTCGCGCGCGAAGGCGGCGGCTGGGCCGGCGCGTCGCTGGCTGCGCTGGGCGAACGCCTGGGCAGCGCCGACGTGCAGGCGCTGGCGCGCCAGGCCAACCGCCATGGCCCGACGCTGGCCGCCTACGATCGCGGCGGCAGGCGCATCGACGACGCCGAATTCCATCCCAGCTGGCACGCCCTGATGACGCTGATGATCGGCGCCGGCGCGCACGCGGCGCCCTGGAGCGAGCCGCGTGCCGGGGCCCAGGTGGCGCGCGCGGCCCAGTACCTGCTGTTCGGCCAGGCCGAGAACGGCGCCCAGTGCCCGGTGACGATGACGTACGCCGCGGTGCCGGCGCTGCGCCGCGCACCGGCCCTGGCCGCGATCTGGCTGCCCAGGATCCTGTCGCGCGAGTACGACCCGCGCCCGCTGCCGGTCCACCTGAAGCGCGGCGCCCTGATCGGCATGGGCATGACCGAGAAGCAGGGCGGCTCCGATGTGCGCGCAAATACCACCCGCGCCACCCGCGCCACCCGCGCCGGGCCGCACGAGTCGAGCATGCCGGGCGGGGGCGGCGAGGGCGCCTGGCGCATCGTCGGCCACAAATGGTTCTTCTCGGCGCCGCAGGCCGACGCCCACCTGATCCTGGCGCGCTGCGACGACCATCCGGCCCCCAGCTGCTTCCTGGTGCCGCGTTTCCTGGACGACGGCAGCCACAACGCGGTGCGCATCCAGCGCCTGAAGGACAAGCTGGGCAACCGCTCGAACGCCTCGGCCGAGGTCGAGTTCTTCGGCGCGCTGGGCTGGATGGTCGGCGCGCCCGGGCGGGGCATACCGACCATCCTGGAAATGGGCGGCCATACGCGCCTGGACTGCGTGCTGGGCAGCGCCGCGATCATGCGCGCCGCCCTTTGTCACGCGCTGCATCACGCGCGCGCACGCCTTGCCTTCGGCAAGCCGCTGGCCGACCAGCCGCTGATGCGCAATGTGCTGGCCGACCTGGCGCTCGAATCCGAGGCCGCCACCGCGTTCGCGCTGCGCCTGGCGCGCTGCTTCGACGAGGGCGGCGATGAGGACCAGGCGCTGCTGGGCCGCATCCTGACCGCGGCCGGCAAGTACTGGATCTGCAAGCGTGGGCCCGGGTTCGGCGCCGAGGCGATGGAGGTCATGGGCGGCAATGGCTATGTCGAGGACGCGCCGCTGGCGCGGCTGTACCGCGAGCTGCCGGTCAACTCGATCTGGGAAGGATCGGGCAATGTGATGTGCCTGGACCTGCTGCGCGCGCTGGGCAAGGCGCCCGCGCAAGCGCGCGTGGTGCTGGCGCACGAGTTGCACGGCGCCGGCGCCATGGACGCGCGCTTCGGCGCCCACGTCGAGGCCTTGCTCGCCAGCCTGCCGGCGCGGCTGCACGACGAAGCCGGCGCGCGTGTGCTGGCCGAGCAGATCGTCGTCGCGCTGCAGGCGGCGTTGCTGCTGCGCCATGCGCCGCCGACTGTCGGACAGGCCTTCCTGGCGTCGCGCATCGTGCAGCCGGTGGGCGGGGCCTACGGACGGTTGCCGCCGGATGCCGACTGCGACGCCATCCTGGCGCGCGCGCTGCCGCCCGGGATGATGTCATGTTGACCAATTATTTCTCGCCCAAAGCGGGACAAACGGGCGCATGGCTGGGATAATGCTCGCTTACACGCTTCGCATAGAATCATTTTGACTCCCACCATGAAACAAGACCCGCGCTTCCCGAACCTCTACATCCTGAACCACCCGCTGATCCAGCACAAGCTGTCGCATATGCGCGAGCACGACACCTCGACCCGCACCTTCCGCGAGTTGCTGCGCGAGATCACGCTGCTTATGGGGTACGAGATCACGCGCGACCTGCCACTGACCACGCGCGAGATCAAGACCCCGCTGGTGACCATCGACGCGCCCGTCATCGCCGGCAAGAAGCTGGCCGTGGTGCCGATCCTGCGCGCCGGCATCGGCATGAGCGACGGCCTGCTGGAACTGGTGCCGTCGGCGCGGGTCGGTCACATCGGCGTGTTTCGCGATCCGGCGACCCACGAGCCGGTCGAGTACATGGTGCGCCTCCCGGACACCACCGAGCGCACCTTCATCCTGTGCGACCCGATGGTTGCCACCGGCAATTCGGCGGTGCATGCGATCGACGTGCTGAAAAAACGCGGCGTGCCGGACGAACAGATCCTGTTCCTGGCGCTGGTGGCCGCGCCCGAGGGCGTGCAGGTGTTCCAGGATGCGCATCCGAACGTCAAGCTGTACGTGGCCTCGCTCGACTCGCACCTGGACGCGGATGCCTACATCATCCCGGGCCTGGGCGACGCGGGCGACCGCATCTTCGGCACCAAGTAAGGCCGGCGGGCGATGGTGCAACCGGTCGACCAGCAATTCTTCGCGCGGCTCGCCGAGCTGAACGACAAGTTCGCGGCCCGGCTGCCGTCGACGCTCGAGCGCCTGGCGGCGCTGTCGCAGCAGCTCGCGCCAGCCGCCGGCGCGGCCTTCGATCCGGCCGCGCCGGCGGGCGAACTGCAGGCGATGCTGCATACATTGGCAGGCTCGGCGGCGACCTTCGGTTTCCGCGGCCTGGGCCACCATGCGCGCCTGCTCGAGCAGCGGCTGCGCGTGCTGCGCGCGTTCGATACGGTCGCCGCCAGGGAGTGGCAAGCCTGGCGCGCCGAGCTCGATGAGTATATCGACGCCGCGCAGCGCGATCCGAAGGCGCTCTCGTAGACGCTGTCGTAGGCGATTGCGTACGCAAGGCGCATGCACAATCTTCCGGCAGAGCAGAATTTGATTCAGCGCAAACAATTCGATGGTCGTTCCGCCTATATTTTCCCTTCGTACCCGATAAAACGCTTGCCATCCGATTTAGTGACTATAGGAATCGTTGCCCTTGAACGTATTTTTATTTAACGAATAGGGTGCGCTTGGGTTTTATTCGGTATAATGCGGGATCGTTGGGTTCGAGGTAGTAGTGCAGTCTGTCTGTCATTTCTTTCTTGCTTCTTCAAACGATCTAAAACGGGCGCAAGCCCAACTTAACCGAAATAGGAAATTGTAATGGCAACTGGCATCGTTAAATGGTTCAATGACTCGAAGGGCTTCGGCTTCATCACCCCTGATGAAGGCGGCGAAGATCTGTTCGCGCACTTCTCG
>Ga0265780_10001295_pt1 | contig 35792 bp, 38 predicted proteins | sample P1T30metagenome_FD_192432 | JGI IMG/M metagenome (GOLD analysis project Ga0265780, IMG submission 192432) | Plant litter microbial communities from East Loma Ridge, Irvine, California - P1 T30 | ecosystem: Environmental > Terrestrial > Plant litter > Unclassified | place: USA: California...
AAGGGAGTATTGGTGGTGCAGACGTTTCGCGGATGTCAGATCATGATGGATGATATTGTTGTTAGATGAGTTTGAATAACTGGCCTCCTACCTTGTCCCATTCATCATCCCATCTATTCTCGCTTTCCTTCAGGGCGCCTTCTTTTAGTTGCTTGAGCAATGCATCATTTTTGCCGAACAGGTCGATGAGCTGCTCGGCTAGTTGCTGCGAGCTTTCGAAGCCCTTGCCGTTGACATTTTCTTTGACGAGCTCGGGCCACGCCTCGAATTTGCCCCATCCAATCACAGGCAGTCCGGCGCCGAACATGTCGACCACTTTCATGGGCAGGTCCACGCCTGATGACGAAGTGTGGAGTGATACACCGAGGTCTGCGGACGCGAGAAGTAGGGCATAGTCTTCGGGAGTGAGCCAGGCTGTTAGAATGACGACATTGAGTAACTTCTTTTCCTGGTTCAGCTTTCGTATTTGGTCGAGGTAGTACTCCTTCTGTGGACCTTTGCCGGTGATGATAGCCACGATCTTGGGTAGATGAACTTCCGACGTGGCTTCGGCAGAGTACTGGCTCAGTGCTTCAAGTAGTAGGGAAAAGTCCTCGTCTGCGGTCCACGAGGTAGAGCTGACGATGAGCCTCCAGGGTGTTTTGGACGCGGGTAATAGATCTTGCGCGTACTGTGCTGTTTCGGGTAATCGAGCAAGGAATTCAGCTTTCTCTTGGGAGCTGATAGGTCTGTAGAGCGACGCAGGACGGTCATGCAGCGCTTGTGCAGTGACACCATAGTCATCTCTCAGCACTCGCGCCATCGCATTTGTCACGGTGATGTGATGTGCTGCGGCTTTCGCAAACAGTTTCTCATACAGTGCGGAGACTTTGACAAGTGGGTGAGAGGCACCCAGCTTAAGCGCAAGAATGGAGTAGCCGAAATTGTGCCAGTCAATGACGAGGTCAGTGTTCCGTAAGAAGCACAGCAAGCCTGATACAGCGAGCGTCGGGATTGACGGCGGGTTCTGAACAAACATGCATCGCGCGGGACCGCTCCGATAGCCCAGTGCTTGCCAGAGTGAATGGACTTGGCAGAGTACCTTGAGAGGTGCTATGATGGGAAAAAGCAGTTTACTGCTTGAGCGAAGACTTTCCGGTGCTGGGACCAGGGGCACGACTTCAATCAGCGGGTTCGAGACGATGTCTGGATGTATTTCTGACTCTGCGTATGACTCAGCGTCTAGAACTCATCTCATCTGTTGTGACCACCAACCTTGATAGCCGATCAAAAACACTCTGCCGCCGTGTTTTGCAATGCTTAGAGCATGATACTGCATGCGGGGAGATCGTCCAATGTCGCCCAAGACAACGATCTGCACCGTCCGGCCCTGCTTCCACCGCAGAGCCGTTTTGCCATGTTTTGTCTTCACTTCAAGCTCCTTTCCATTTTCGTCAACGTACTTGATAGCCTTGTCCTCGTATGGGTCATATTGTTTTGGCAACGTAAGCAACAAAATTGTAAAGAGCGTGGAAAGAACGACTGTGCCAGTCAAGACAGCGGAGAAGCCATTGTTGAGCTTTTGGTTGAAAAAGTCCTCCAAGCCCATGGCGGCGAGCTGGAGTCGAAGATGTGTGAAGCGAGCAATCAGGTTGGCTGGTGCAGGCGCGTGCGTCACGGGCAGGGCCTAGTGCGTGTGCGGAGGGCGAAGCCGGGGTAAGACCAGAAGGGGAAGGCGCAGTGGCTCCCAATCTGGGACCCCTGAAAGTCAAGACGACGGCGCAAAAGCGCTATCAAAGAGGAAGGCCGCACATGTCAGGACGCCGTCGACTCTGGAGCCACGGTGAAGTGAATGCACTGACACAGCCCGCGAATGCTGTTCACATATTAGCAGCGCCTGTCTCTACCACCAGCATCCAGCCCGCGCACTGCCAATCCATCGCATTCGCGACGCGAGACAGCCCACTTGCCCTCTGCGCAGACCGAGTCAAGACTCGACCAGGCGGGACCACACCTGAACCGCCATCTGATGGCGTCGACGTATGCGCTGCCCATTGCTCCCACGTCACACGCCCACAGCCATGAGCGCTCGCAGTCGCAGTCGCAGTATTCGCCTTACACGAATGGCCCCAGTTCATCGCCTCTAAAAACAAACGGCCACCGACACCACCAGTCCGACATGAGCGGCAACGGGCAATTGCATGGCGCCGTGCGCTCGCCGTATGCCGAATACAATGGCCATGCGCACGAACACAACCACAGCCACAGCCACCACCGCTCCAATTCCAACGATTCATCGTGGACGCTGCAGCCGTTCGTCAACGGGAGGTCCAAGGGCCTGCCACGAGCGGAGGCTGAAATAGGACGGTCCCCACCACGAAAGAATGCAGCCGCCAAGTACGGCTTCTTGCCAGTCTCGCCCATCCAGGAGTCGGAGCAGCCCATGCTGCCTGTGCTGTCGTCGTAAGGAATCACGTGCACACGTGGGGAAGTGGTGGCTAACGCGGACAGATCATGGCTCGAGCTGCCAGAAGCCCTCACTGCGCTGCTCATACCCCTCCCGTTCCTCTTCGCGTCGCTCGCATACCCGACCGTCATCGGACGAGCACAGAAGGCGCCCTCGACACTCTCTGAGGCGGTTGCTGAGAGCGCGCCAGCCGTGGAGAGTCTGGCAGTCACAACCCATTCGCAGCTGCTGCACGCGCTCACACTATCTTCGGCGACACTGATACTGGTCGGCGTAATAGCAAACATCAGCTCGAGCCTGCAGCCTCTGGACAGGCGGAAATCTGACGCCACCCCCGGCACCTTTAATCTTAGCACAGCTCCCAAGCGCATGGCCTACAATGTGCTCAGCGTGCTGTTCCCATTCTACGCGTCGATGCAGCTCGGAGGCGCAAGGGTGGCTCTGGCTTTGCTGACTGCTGTAGCCGCAGGTCTCGGCGCACTAGATCGCAAGCCTGGGAAACACACACCCTGGGACGACTTCCGTCGAACGCTGAGAACGCGCAAGATCACATGTGGAGCCGTTGCGCTGGCAATGGTGGCCGACAGTCTCGCTGTAGGCAGCGCCTCGCACCCGCTGGGCGGCTACAGCTCTCTTTTCATGTCCATATTCCTGGTTCCTCCACCACTACCCACAGCCGGATGGTCGCTCATCATGGGCAGTCAGGGCCAGACCTCCTATGCTAGCGAGGGATCGGGCAGGGCCTCTCTGCCCAAGCCCCATTCGCCTCTCATAAGCTCCTTTGAGGACACAATTCTCACCATTGCATCTGGTCTTGGTTTAACTGTAGTTGCGCTCTTGTACTCACTGGTCTCTTCTTCGTCTCCGTCCTTTTCTCACCACACTATAGCTTTCACCACACTTTCCATTGCATCAGCGACGGCGCTCGTTTTCCTTTCACTTCCAACCGCGTTGCGGAGCCAAAAGCACGTGGGCTTGGCGCTGGGTACTCTTCTTGTCGCTGCAGTCCATTCTTGGGAACAATATTCCACGTCAACTGTCCTTTGGGTTGCGTTCCCGCTCGCATGTTTCGGGCTTGTCGGCGCCGTCATGTATGATACCGCATTGCCTTCAGTTTCCGCGCATAATCACGGACGTGGGCACTCGCATTCCGGCCACAAGCACGAACATCCAGATCACCATCTTCACGGCAATCATTCGAGATTGTCTGCTTTCCTCATTGCACGAGCTACGCCGGGCTCAATCATCCACAGCATTTTGATTGAGAAGGACTCGCGCCGGATCGCTTACTTTGGAGTGTATGTTGCCTTCCCAAATCATCCCGTACCGCGTTTGGGAGGTTGCTTGATTTTGTGATGCGATGGTGACAAGGCTGTAACAGCGTCATTTTGCGTTTCAAAAAAGACTTGTCACCATCTGGTCATAGTATTAGATTTTAATATCATCGCATCACACAATTGAGTAACCCCCTAACTGCGTTACGGTCTTGACGCAAAGATCATTACTAACACGCTACAGACTCAACCTCTCCTTCATGATTGTCCAGTTCTTTTATGGTTTTGTTAGCGGCTCATTGGGTCTTCTCACCGACAGTATCCACATGTTGTTCGACTGTGCTGGTCTCGCCGTCGGCCTGGCGGCTGCGGTCATGAGCAAGTGGCGGCCAAATGCACGCTTTCCGTATGGCTACGGAAAGATCGATACGCTGTCCGGATTCGCCAACGGTGTATTTCTCCTTCTCGTCAGTGTTGAGATCATCTTCGACGCTTTTGAGCGCCTTTGGGAAGGTCACGAGCTTCGGCGTCTCAATGAGCTTTTGATTGTCAGTATCTTGGGCTTCCTCGTCAACATTGTGGGTCTCACAGCATTTGGACACGCTCACCACGGCCATGGACATGACCATGGACACGAAGGACACGATCACGGCCACGGCCATTCACACGACAACGAGAACATGCAGGGCATTTTCCTGCACATTCTTGCCGATGCTCTGGGCTCCGTAGCCGTTATCATCTCCACGCTTTTGACAAAGTACTACGGCTGGTCTGGTTGGGATCCAATCGCTTCTTGCATCATCGCGATTCTCATCTTTTTGTCGGCCATCCCGCTCGTGAAGAGCAGTGGTGCTCGTCTGATGCTGAGCTTACCCAACGATCTCGAGTATCGTGTTAGGAACACCTTGGGAGAGCTTGGAACTCTACGCGGAGTCGTTGGATACGCAGTGCCGAAATTCTGGCTCGAGGACGAAGGTGCCGCGCATGCCGAAGCGCATGCTAAAGAAGCCGATCATGACTGCGGACATAAGCACGAACATAGCCATAGCCACGACGATCATAAACATGACCACGACCACGGGCATTCGCACAACCATTCCCACGACCACTCGCATGCGCATAATCATGATCACGATCACGATCACAGCCACGCAGCGCACCCTCAGCGTGTCCTCGGCGTCATCCACATCATCGCCTCGCACGCCGCAGACCTTGAAGACGTGCGGGTGCGCGCAGTTCAGTTCCTCAAAGACCGCGGCATGGAGGTTGTCGTGCATGTTGAGAAGGAAGGTGAAGGACGATGTTGGTGCGGCGGTGGCGTGAAGGCAAATTAAACACTGTAGTAGCATCATTCCACGCGTGATTTTGCATATATTACATAGCGGCGGTTGTATATCAAACGTATAGAGTATATTACTAAGTATTACTAAGCGACTGGGCGCGGACTGTATATAAATTGCTCATGGGATGCTTTGTCACTTTCGTCGTCATTCTCTGCATGTTTTCACAAAAAAAAGAGAATGTCCAGACATATGGTTGTTCTGCTTCTGTGTTGTCCAAAAAACGAGACCAGTGCAGCTCATATTCTCAAACGATGTCAAAAAGGTCGATGATACATCATGTCTTCCTGCTCGCGTTTGTCTTCCGCTACGCGAATATATAAGACTCCTTCGCACTCTTCTTCTCTTCAACGTCACACCACTCTTCTCCTCGCCAAACACCAAAAAGACGCGATGCAGAAAAGGTACGACTTCCGCCTGCGCCAGCAGTCCAAAAAGTCACTGAATCGCTCTTCGATATCTTTCCGTCTACGTTTCAAAAGCCTCGTCGATCGGCAATTATGTGTTCTGTCCTTTCCCTCCGTGCTTCTAGCATAACAAAAAGCGTACCTCCAGAGAAGCGATGGTTCGTTTCTCTCTGCAGCTTTCGAAAAGTCTGTCTCGGCATGCATATGGCCGTCTTCTCCTGGCGAAAGATGTGGGAGTGCTTCACTTGTGTCTTCTGGCTGGTCCAAAGATTTCGAGACGAGGAGATATACCGTGCCCTCTGGCAAAAAGCTAGCAGGTGTCAAGATATGTCTTCGTTTTGCTGAAAAGTTCATGGGCCTTCGATCATGTTTTGTGCGCGTGTTGGAGGCATCGAGAACCTTGCAAAAATAGCCTGTCCTTGGGTCAAAAATATCGAGGACCTCGACCTATGATCCCTCTTTCTGTCAAACATCAAACGATAACGACTTTTGCTCCCGCTCCTCTGCCAAAAGAAACGAGGCCCTCGATTCATGTCTCTGCTCCTCCCCGCCCAAAGTTTATTATTTCTGCCCGTTCAAAAACGACGAAGAGGCTGTTGGCATGTCCTTTTGTTGGTCGCGGCGCCTAGAACGAACTCATAGCGTAGTAAACGGATGGCGGCACTTCCTGTGGGTTGGAAGGGTATATAACCCGACTGGACTGGTGCTGTTCTCTTCCACTTTGTATCAGCAAAATACTTCTTCTCTTTCAGAATCACTACTAAAACACAACATGACTTTTGGCCCGTCTTCTGTCCAAGAAAATCACGAAATCAGAATCCTATGTTCTGCCTCCGCCGAGGTTCTGCATATCACCAAAAAAGGGAAACACCCAGCCATGGCGTGCGTCAATAACGTCGATGCGTCCACTATGCTTTGCCTGGGAAAAGAAGATGATGAGAAGAACATATCTTCTCCAGCTGGCGGCATGGCAGAATCTAAAAAGCGCTGCGTGGGATATTGTATGTCAGCTCGTGTCCGGAGGTGAGGTATAAATTACTCGCGAGACCAAGGTCTTTCTCCTTTATCAACACAATATCTTCTATCGTTTGCAAATAAAAAAAACAATCAACAGTACCATGCATGTCTCTGCCAACTGGTGCGCCTTTCCAAAAACCAAGATTCTATCCGCGGATGTTCTCCTCCCGGACTTTGAGTGAGAAAACTATCACAAGGAAGATAATAACGCCGCATCTCCGCGCAAGCTTGTGTGATCAAACTCCTCGAGATTGCGCACATGTCCTTGCTCGAAAATTCGTCCCAGCCTACCTATGCGTTTCCGCGCTCTGGAAATGACGTAGCATCTGCATCCATGCTTCCGTGCGTGGAAACGGGTTAAATGTTTGGGGTATAAATCCCCTCGTCGTCTTCTCACCGTCTTACTTGTACAACATATTCAAAACGTGCCTCGAAATAAAATGCCCAACGACACCTATCACGACGGCTCACGATATGTCGGAAGAAAGTGTCTTTCCTTCCGACATGTCTTCTTTGACCATCACTCAAAACTGCTCTTCTCTCAATAGGACAGCCTCGTGTATCATGACGTCTCCGACTGAGCATTGTCTAGGATTCTAGCTACACCATACCGAAAACAAGTCGAGGCGCAGACATGACTTTTTGGCTGCTCTTTGACTACTTGAAATGCATTTATGAAATGACACGATGTTCTTTCCTGGCGAAAATGCAAACCTAAGGCGGCCCATGTTCTTTTGTCGCTAAGATCCACCTCTTTCTTACCCATGTCTTGATTGCATGTCCCTGAAATGCCTATATCGCAAGGCTCTTGCGTCTTCTTGAGTCTTAATGGACAGAAATGATGAATCCTTTGCTGACTTAACCTCTCCTTCTCTTCAGTTCCATGCAATTATCGCCGTTGTATTAAAGGTGCTTGTGGAAATAGCCATGGCTTGTGCAGCCCGGATTTCTTTCCTTATCAACTGTGGCTGGTGCAGCTCTGCCGGTCTCCTGAATGAAGAAAGCCACTACCAGTACCAACATATCTACTTTAAGTCTTTCAAAGCATCTTGAAATACGTCAAGCGCGATTCTCCTAATGACTTCGATTTCACAAAGGCAGAATGCCTACGCCTACGCCCACGCACAACAGTAGATTATATTACGATCCTCTATCCGGCTCTCCATACCGTTTAGCCTCGAAGAAACGCTCTGTCCGCATGGATCTGCAGATCCAAATATTCAGGCAAGCCAACCGACACTCATCGGAGATTATTTGCGACCTGCAGTATAGTTTACGCTAGTTACTTGGGATCTGCCCCGGACTTTTCGAGACGCCACTCGCTTTCGTCTCTTTCTGGTTTTCAGGATGGAAATTATTCTTTGTGCTCTGATACACGCTACCCTTTCTTTCTCAGCATTGATCGAGTCGTGTACACCGCGGATACCAGGCTGTCTATATCAAACATTGCCGGGTGGTCATCTATATTTCCAGAACTCTCGAATGTTGAAAGCGTATACCTGGCTCACCCGCAGATGTAGGCCAGCGACAACGACAGTCTGTGAAAAACCTACATCATGCGACGGTATTGACCGTTGTCCACTGACTTGGAGATGGCAAACGAGTGGAGAGTGAGTAATGAGTGATGATCGACATAGGGACCCCACAAAATCGACAATTGCTTTAGTGTGGATCAACTTAGGGACAGTAACCATCTTTTAGTACAGCTGATATCAACGAATCATTGCTGACTTTATGCATATCTGCTAGAGCAATAGCGTCTCGAAGAGTTTTATTAGCAGTGTGCGCTCGGCTGGAGTTACGCAGTTGAATCAGCATGTGTCAGGGGCCGAGCCTCCATCTGTTTTGTAGTCTCAGAGATGCAGTTAGTTCTTTTCAAGCGATATCACTCCAGACTATCAAGCATCACCTGTGGAGTTTCGAGACCATGTCTTCATCCTGCTACCAGTATGACTCGTGCGCGCCACATTGTGTTGCCCGCATGGAAATAAAATCGTGTCTAACAATGTCAGGGATGCTGGTGAAGACAAGTTCATGTGAAGTTCTGCAACCTCATTGGATACCCGAAAGTTTATGTCACGTGCATCAGTGTGTGACAAAAAGGATCGCCACGCCACTGCTGAGCCTGATGTTCGTCAGCCGCTGCCCTGGATCCGTTCTGCTCGCACAGCCACGTGACAAGTCGGATAGGAGAGAACCATGTCGGCGAATTGAACTAGAAGAGACGGGGTTTAGAATACCCCGCGAACCGGGTGCGCTTCAGATCGCTGGTGGGTCCGATGAGATGAGGTCAATTTACATTTTCTAGACGGAGCAAACGACCAATGCACACTCGAACATCGATTTCGGATGTTGACACGGGATACTTTGAGGGGATAGTGGTCAGGCTCTTCATTTTGCAAGGCCTTGCCTGATTGTCAAAACCAGTTACTGCCAGACCTGCAGGGATGAAGGGTTGCAGCTTACAAAGGACGCGACGACTTCCAGCATCACACAATCTAGAGACAAGAGTCAAGTGGAATTACAGCCCGTAGAACCGCAGCCATATTCGTAGAGCCAGAAGACCCTTACGTCAGAAGCAGGCCAGTGTAACGTTGTGGATGCGGCTGTGGAGGCGGCGTTTTGACCGGACAGCACGCCGCCTCGTCAGTGTGCTTTTTAACCGTGCCATTAGGTAGATTGGACACATGATTTGCCGTGAACGCCACTGGAAGAGAATGGGAATTCAAAAATTACACCAGCTGACGAAGACAAAGGCGAAAAATGTGATATGGGGATAACTTGCAATGTGCAGACCACAAAAAGGCTTCGTTCCGCAGTCGTGAGTCGTGACAGGACCATAACCCAACATAATTCCGTGAGGGTACCTGGTGGATCGAAACTTAAAATCTACAAGTCCACATCAACCAATGATATTCCATTCAGCTGCCGAGGCGATACTTCAAGTGAATGCCAGTCCATGATCTCGTGGCAGCATTCACACAACCCTGGACGGTCCGACTTTCAGAACTAGTTCATACAGTCCAACATTTCGACCCGGTCAGACACACTATTGGCTTGGGTATGACGTTCATACATGGATTTGTGTTTTCTCCGGAATTGGCCATATCACCGCGCTCTTGCGCAACTGCACCATAGCCTCAGTATGGGGATTCAGTAGTCGGCCAACGAGTGCCCAGGTGGTCTAGATCGAGGGCAGCACTTCCTTTACTACTGCGCGTACCCCTAAGGATTAGACTACACCTAGATTTCCTCGCTGCTTGATGGTTCAGTACTTCTTTAGGGTTGCGAAAGTTCCAACGCCACACCGCCCGTCCGCACCGTTCTCCTACACTACGCAACTAGTGTGGTGGCGATGCCTCGTGCTGCTGAAGGGCCGAGGAACAGGACATGTCGCCGGAAGCTAAGCACACGCGAATCATGGCCTGCGTATTGCAAACAATGAAGTTGGCGTTGCAGATCATCGGTATAAACAGATTAGAGAGCAGCTAATTTGCGTTAGTCGATGAGCTAATGAGGCTTCGGGACCTACCGTTCCGGCAGTCCCCCTGCACAATCCAACTCTTGTCATCTCTCAAAGAGGCGGCGAGCACTAAGATGGTTGAACTGTGATGAATGTAGTATCCGGGACTAACTTTTATAGGCCAACCCGACCTCACTTTCGAGGATCGGCAGCGGGGAAAGGGTCCATCACCATGGCCAGCCGCGGTAGTTTGACTGGACTCAAGAGAGATGTCATACCCTTTTGGGTATGTGCATCTCGCCGACGTTGGTGTTGACCCAGTTGTTCTTGGATACTGTGGGCTTGGTCACATCCGATCGACCAGGTGAGCAGCATGTAGGCGCCCGGTGCTACGCCATCGAGACCCCCATCCAACCATGGTTCACCGCGGCACCTGCAGTTCAACGTCTTCACGGGGAAGTTGGACGTGGGGTGGCATGTCTGGTGTGGTTTATTTAAGTCTCCATGAACCCTCTCTGAGGCTTTTCAACACGCATTCCGTTCAGCAGTAATTTGCTCTTCACAGTCAAAATGCATTTCTCATCTATCCCACTTTCGCTGGCTGCGCTGGCTCCTTTAGCTAATGCATTCCCGGCTGCGATAATGGAGGCGGCTGCATCTGATCCAGCCCTTTTGGCTCGGGCTGCCGAGATGGCACAGCAATTGAAGGGACGACAAGCTGGAGCAGACGGAGCATCAGCAATATTCGAACCCATTCCTATATTCAACGAGAAAGCACAATTCATCAACGTCACGAAAGGCAGTGGTCACGAGTATGTGGCGCCGGGACCGAATGACTTGCGTGGACCTTGCCCAGGTCTGAATGCTTTCGCCAACCACAGTGTGTATACTCTCGATAGTTTGGCTTTGTCCACTGACAGATTTCAGACTTCTTACCACACAATGGATATGCTTCCGTCGCACAGTACATCGAGGCCACCACGAAGGTGGTTGGCATGGGCCCCAACTTGGCCCTCTTCCTGTCCGTTCTTGGCGGCGCGTTAGATGGCGACCTACTTGCATGGAGTATGGGGGGCACCCCTTCCCTTGCACAGGGCGGACCGACCGGTATTCTCGGTAACGGCCTTACCGGCTCACACAACAAGTACGAGGGTGACGCATCCCCAACACGACCAGACCTGTACCAGGCTGGCAACAACTACAAATGTGTCACCGAGCAGTTCCAGGATCTGATCAACCACTCGCCCGGTGGTGTGGTCACACTTGATTCCCTCACGCAATTCCGCAGTGACAGGTTCGACACGCAGAAGAAGACCAACCCATACTTCTTCAACGGACCCTTCAGTGGTGTACTCGTGCAGCCCGCCGCGTACACCTTCATCTACCGTTTCATGGCCAACCACAGCGCTGAGAACCCTCTTGGAGAGCTTTCCTATGAGACCATCCAGTCTTGGTTCGGTGTGGAGGGAAAGAACGGCAACTACAATGCTGTTCAGGGAACAGAACGCATCCCAGATAACTGGTACCGCCGCGCCATAGAATACCCATACGAGACAACCTACTTCGTTGGTGATGCATTGAACGCTATCGCGCTCCACCCCAAGTTCCTCGACATCGGAGGGTAAGGAAACTCCCCTCTCGCTTCAACTTCACGCACTAATAACTTACAGTAACACTGGCACACCCGACTCCTTCACCGGTGTTGACATTGGTGACCTGACTGGTGGTGTCTTCAACGCGGAGACTCTGCTTCAGGGCAACAACTTTGGCTGCTTCGTCTACCAGATCGCCGCTCAGGCCAAGCCAGACATCCTTCTCGGCCCACTCGACGCACTCACAAGCGCTATTGGTGGTCTCATCGGCCAGCTGGGCTGCCCTCAATTGCAGGATATCGACAAGTCGCAGCTCGAGAAGCTGCCTGGTTACAACAAGCAGAAGGTTTACGGATAAGTTAGTCATTGAACATACCCTTTATGAGAAATGACATATATAGCTTTAAAATTAATATAAATTTAAACATTCAACTGCCTTGTTCTTCTCATAAGCCGGATATAATCTAAGTAGCAAGATTGACGCAGCAATACTGCTACAAGAGTCTATAAACTATCTCTTTAAAAAGAGCGGCTGGGCCAGAACATGTCCGCGCGTTTCCTTGTGCTTCTTCAATAGAAAATTGGCACGTCTTAATTTCTAGCATCTGCCAGAAATCTCCACAGATATGTCATTGAGCAACAGTGTCTAGCAACACGAAAATTCGACAGTATCGACATCATGCTATTTCTCCCCTGTGGGTGATATCAAAGCAGTTTTTCTGGGGTGAATGTTCGAGGAAGCAGTCGTTATTGGGCAATTCTTTCACGAGCTGTTCGTAGGTGGCATATATAAACACCCCCAATTTTCTCTATCCTCTTTCCTCTAATTACACAAAATTTCCCCGCGTCTTCCCAACAGAAACCCAGCTGAAAGATTGGAATGTCTGTTCGTCTGCTTTGTCGCTTCTCAAAAAACCAGAGCTTTGAGTTGATGGTTGCCGAAAGTCATGTTTCCCATCGTACATGTCTACAGGTTATAATAACAGAAGTTATCCCCAAGGAGCTGAATAAAAGCATGGGGATGTGTTTACAACGCTCTCAAATGTGTTTTGTGTATGATAGTTGTTGCAGCAAAAACTAGTCCTGCTGCATACGAGATAATCGATCTATATCGCGACAATAGTTGATCAGTGTGACGCGTGGCGGCTGTTAAGCCTCTGCTGTTCATACTTAAGGGCTCATTACTCTGTTGTTCCCAGATTCAGACCCTCATATCAAAGCGCAGGATGGATTCAAGTGTATCGACGAATCACATCTCATGTTGTGCGTAGAACGGTCATGAAGAAAATTAGGTTTGATGTACTGCATGTTGCGTGTAGGAGCACAAGCCTAGGTGTGCGGTGCCGAGCTTGAGAAGTGAGTTGTGGGCTTCGTGATATTCACGTATTCGACATCAAAGAGCGATTTATATTCCCCCATAGACCACTTCATGCTCGTATTTTCGTCTTTGTCAACTCGGAAGCTGTGTTCAAACTCTATTTCAAAGCTAGTCCTGTCGTACCCACAGTAGCGAATCAACAAACAAACTACGCAAAAGAAACCAAGATCTCGCTAATAATTCGCAGATCCCAGATGAACGCATGCAGTGCTCTACAACGTGCAGTAGTATGCAGAGCCAGCTCATCAGTGGCACCTTCTAGAATCTTTACATTCATCCGGTTGGCTGTCATACATTTCACGATCGTCGCTTCTTCCCACCATTATCTACCATATTGTCTGACGTTAAAAGACAGAGGTAGTTAGCTGTTAGGTATTAGACTAATTAGCGAAACCCGAAACGCTAACGAGGAAGCCTTTAAGGTCTAATGAGCTGATATAATAGGGTCGCTTATGCTAGCCTGTAAGTATTCAACGTTAGATGGTACGGTAGCACTTACCATGCGGAGCTCACGTCATGGCCCACACAAGCAATAGACCACTCAACAACACTTCTTCATAAACACGCCTCTCTCAATCGCTCCTTCTCTCACCTACAAACCTAATTCCTACCTACCAAAATGCCGACCCTAGCACAAAAGCTCTCCAAACCCTTTGTCGACATATCCGTCCTGATATGGGACTTCAACCTCTTCCTCCTCAACTTGCTTCTTCCCTCCCACCCATCCACAGACGTTGTCCCTTCTTCTGCCCCCGGCGCGAACGGCCACTGGGGCGCCTACATGCCCCCCGGTCCCGACGACTCGCGCTCAGCCTGCCCGATGCTCAACGCGCTCGCCAACCACTCCATCCTCCCACACTCCGGCAAGAACATCTCCTTCCGGCAGCTCAACACCACCGTACGCCAGTCCTTTAATTTCGCCCCGAGCTTCTGCTTCTTCGTGCCCAACTTCGCCGCAAACTTCCTATCGCGCAGCTACTGGACGGGCACGTTTGACCTCGCCGAATTGAGCAAGCATAATGCCATTGAGCACGATGCTAGCTTGACGAGGAGGGATGCGGCGGAGGTCAGCGATCAGGGAAAGCCGGATTTGCAGCTTGTGGAAGAGTTGTTGGGTGCGGCGACTGGAGAGGGCGGGAAGAGACTTACTAAGAGTGATCTGTCGCGGATGCTGGCGAAAAGGAGAGTGGAGTGTAGGGCGAATAATGAGGCGTATAGCGAGAGTTTGTTCCATAATGGATTCGGGAGCGCCAAGTAAGTCTTTTCCTCCATTTCATATAGTGCGTTACACGTGGGGATGGGCTAACTTTTATGCAGCTCGTCGACTATGCTGACAATCTTCGGCGGCGACGTGGATGATCTCAGACCTATGCTTACAGAGGAGCGCTTTGTGGAGGGCTGGCAGCCGCGGATTTTGAGCCGCTTTGGGCTGACGATGGCGGCGTTCAATGGGACGGTTTTGCCGGTTGAGCTGGGTGTCAAGAGGGCGAAGATCGAGTAGGAAGAGATCAAGGATGTGTAACACGCTATCTAGATCGAAAGAGTGTCCCGAAAATCATTTCATTCCTAGAAACATGCAAGGAGTTCAAACATTGAGCAAATGCGTGACAAGTCCGGCCACTTATTTGCCCGTACTCTTCAAATAGGCCTCCCAACCATCCTCCAGCAACGCCTTGTCCTTCCTCATAACTTCCTTCTCATTGCCCTCCATCCATACCCTCAAGCGCTCTCTGACAGCCTTGTCATCCGCACCAAGTATTCTCACGGCTAAAAGCGCCGCGTTTGTGCTGTTGTTGATGCCAACAGTAGCAACGGGTTCACCACGGGGCATTTGCGTCATGCTAACCAAACTATCCCAGCCATCCATGTGCGTCGCCTTGACTGGAAGACCGATCACAGGGAGCGTCGTCCATGATGCGCACATACCCGGCAAGTGAGCTGCACCACCTGCTGCACCAATGATGACCTTGAGCGAGGTACTTGATGCATTCTTGGAGAACTCGCGAAGCCAGTCGGGTGTGCGATGAGCGGACGTGATGCGTGTTGTGAACGGGATCTCGAGCTTTTGCAGGATCTCGAGAGCAGCGCGAAGCACTGGAAGGTCAGAGTCTGAACCCATGATGACGGCGACCAGAGGCTCTCCCTTTGAGCTCGCAGGATCTGAGCGAGGTCCTAGAGCCTTTCCCTTTTGCTCGTCAACAAAGTCGATGAGAGGCTGAATCTCGCGTTCTGCTTCTGCAAGCGTAGGTGCTGTGATGGTAATGTGGCCCATTTTACGACCTGGTCGTGCATCGCCCTTACCATAGAGATGTATCGAAGCGTTTGGTGACTCCAACGCCTTCTTGGCTACTTTGGCATGCGAGTCCGGTGTCTTGCCGCCGAGGATGTTGAGCATGATTGATGGTTCACGCAGACGGAGAGCCGATTGTGGAATGGGTAGATCAAGGATTGCACGAAGATGCGCATCGTATTGCGATATCGGACAGGCCTCGATGGTGTAATGTCCCGAGTTGTGTGGCCGCGGTGCAATCTCATTGATAAGCAGGCTGTCGTCCTTGAGGAGGAACATCTCGACACCAAAGACACCCTTACCCTCGAAAGCACCAATTGCCTTCTTAGCCAAGTCTTGCGCCCTTTGTGCTGTAGATTCAGAAACATTCCTTGGTGGCGCGTAAGTAAGCTTGCAGATGCTGTCTTCGTGTACTGTTTCCACAGTAGGGAATGTGAGTACGCCATCCTTCGTCTTGACCACCATCACAGCTAGCTCGAGCCTGAAGTCAGCCCATCGCTCTGCATACAGCGGTCGCTTGCCCAATGCTTGGATAGCCGCATCGATGTCCGCCTCGCTCTTCACCACGAAATTGCCTCTGCCATCGTAGGCCTCCGTCTTGCTCTTCAGCATGAATGGATAACCATACGAAGCGCCCACCTCTTTTAAGGCCTCAGCTCCTTTGCCTTCTAGGTCAGTGCTTTCTGCAACATCAACTCCATGCTCTTTCAGGTACAATTTCTGCGCGTATTTATCCTTGATGGTCCGTAAAGTCTTCCAGCTTGGCTCCACAACAACGTCGCTGGCCACCTCCTCTAGCATGTTGGTGTCCACGTGCTCGATTTCGACGGTAACAACATCGCAAGATTGCGCGAGTTGCTTGACGGCTGCCGCATCCTTGAAAGATCCTTCAATGTGACCGTCGTGCGCGGATATTTGCTTCGCGGGCGATGCTGCTGCGTCCAGGACGTTGACCTGAACATTGAGGCGATTCGCAGCCTCAATGAGCATGCGGCCTAGCTGGCCGCCGCCCAATACACCTACCTTACGAGTGTCGACCATACTGTGTTGTTCAGTCGCTAGGTGGTTCGTTGAAGGCGATGTCAAGTGTAATAGTGATAGTAGTGACTACTTTGGGAAATCATGTGGGCTTGCGAGCTGAGCTGTGGTTGGCTGGGTGCGGGGCACGATGAAAATTTAGGTTGCGAAAAAGTTCGTGGACAATCGCTCCGAAAGCGGGCAAATCGTGCAAGATGACGGTCACACACATGTCAGTTCAGAAGGAGTGGACATCACTAGTTGCGCATTGATTTGAATCGTAATTCCATGAGTTGACCTCAAGAGCTCGGGAGAGCTCGTGGGTATAGTTCCATTGTCTACTGAGACATTGAGTATCTTTTTGCGAGCATTTGAAAAGCTCTTGCCAGTCATGATGCGCGCCTCGTAAGTGAATTCCCATGACCTTGACCACGCCAACAACCCAGAGAAAAAGCACTGCTTCCAGCACACGCTTAGACCTTGAAACCACGCGACCGTCTGCGACCACGAGCGCGCTCGAACTTGCGGCCCTTGGACTCGACGTAGGGCTTCTTGTGGGAGTGGGGACCCATGCCGAAATGCTTGACGCTCTCACGGGAGTTCTTGGGTCCACGGAGGAGCAGGGTGTTGGCTCCAGTGGGGTAGCGGGTAGCGACCTCGTCGATGGTGAGGGTCTCACCATCGGCCTTCAAGATGCGCGCGCGGGCAGACGCAGTGAAGCGCATCGCGGCGATTGAGAGCTTGGGGAGCTCAAGGAGACGGTTGTCGTCAGTGACGGTGCCGACCTATTTCAGCATTAGCAATGTGGTATTGAGTGTGTCGATGGAAGTCGTACAATGACGATGGTCTTGCCGTCGTGGGCCTTGGAGGAGTGCTTGTTGGCAGCAGTCGCGACGATCTTGGACAGGCTGACGGCTATCGCAGTATTAGTAGATGCACTCGAGAGGCATTGTCTGTTCGGCAGTCTTACGAGGGCGGTTGATCTTGGACATCATGAGGCGTCGGAGAACGACCTTGTTGAAGGGGGCATCGGTACGGCCTATTGCTGTCAGCACACACACCTCGCGCAAATTCAATGGAAGCACTTACGAGCCAGGAACTTGTAAAGACGCACCAACAACTTAACGTAGGGGTTGGTGGACTTAGGGACCTCTGTATACTCGTCAATCCTCCTGCTCGAAATCTCATGTTGCGTCTAAAAGACAGCAGTCGCCAGCGCATTGCTGCGCCGACTCGACGGGGGTTCACATACTGCGGTGCCCGTCTCGAACATGGTGCTTGTCGAGATCGATACCCATCTTGACTGTCGTTGAGCAAGTGGTGGTGTTGCTGGGGGTTAGTAAAGAACGGAAGATGGTAAAGTTCGACGAATTTCGAGCTGTGTGGGAGCGCCCGGGCGCTAACGAGGGCTTGGCGCGGACCTGACCGCCTAGGCAGAAATACACGAAGCATATGGCAGCCACGGCGCATGCAACGTGCACTTGCATGTTTCAATAAATCGTTCTACAATCGGGATTTGGTATGTCAGGTCTAATTTTACTTTGTGTCATGTGTACCGAGTCGGTAGCTTCAATCGTGATGGCCGCATTGTCACATGTCGCAGTACATAGAAGCCCGTTGCCATTGGAATACATCCTGTTTCGTTGAGCAAAGACTTCGCGATGCTCAACTCCTGCAATCTGGTAGGCTTGATGCATCTATGCAGGACGAAGACGCTGTTGGCGTGCATCTTTAACCTACCTCTTTAAGTAAAACGCTTGATCGATGCCTGAGGATAAGTTGTTTCACACGTGTTTACGCAAAATCAACATTGCTTCAACGCATTACCATTATTTAGCTAGAGTATATACTCGTCACATCCAGCACGAGCTAGCGCTGTAAGATCTATATGACACAACGTGTACTTTCGTGTTCCTGTCGTTGTTCCCCGACGTGCTAGTGGATCATTTGCAAATGCGTTCGCACCATGAAAGTGGGAAAATGAAAGGTCCCCATGGCATGGAAAGACCCGCTGTCTATGCTTCAGAACACCAGTAACCACCCCAACGTGCACCAATAAGTTATAGGAAGACAAGAGGCGAAGTGTGAATTGTGAAGTCTGTGTCCTTATCCGCAGATGTCCAATAGCGTCTCAAACATGCGGACGATGCTCCTGCTCATTCCAGATGCGCTCATACACCCTTCTCGCCGATGAGCTTGCCGATGCCGTTGTAGGCCTTGGCAGTCTGGTCGGGTGCGTAGCGGGGCCCAAGAGATCCCAATATCATGAACATGGACATGATGACAGCCGCGAAGATCATCAACTTGCGGAGCACGGGGCGCGTGTGGCCAAGTTCTTGCCACTTCATGCCGCTCTGTCCGAGGTACTCCTTCAACTTCTCAGCGCCGAGCTTGTAGTAGATCAGACCACCGAGCGCAATGGTGTAGCCGAAAGCCTGGAGGAGCGAAACGGGGTCCTTGAACAGGAACATGGACGCAAAGACGAGGAGAATGTCCTTGAGCACACCAGAGAGTGTGAGCACAAGCGAGGAAGTCTTTCCGATCAGGAACACAACGGACACGTTGAGCAGGAAAGCGACGAGTGCGTTGGAGAACAGAGTGAGCCCTCCGACTCGGTAGATGTCCTCCATGGTCAGGGAAGGCAGCTCGGTGAAGAGCATGACGAAGCCGTTCATGCAGGCGCAGGCAGGAGCGTAGTAGTAGAGCGAGACGAGCGGGTCCATCTTGAACTCGGCGGAGCTGAGCAAGCGCTGGACCATAACGAGGCGAATAGCCTCGAATGCGAGTCCACCAACTTGCCAGATGAAACCTGTCATGACAAACTGAATCTCGCCAAACGATGCGATCACAACACCGATGACGATGAACGAGACATTTCCGAGGACCGTCATGTTCAGGGGAGCAACACCCATGACCGCGGTGGTGAGGAGAACCCAGACCGGCATAGTGGCCTGGCGCGTGTTAGCATCGCCAGTCGTCCGCTTGCAGCGTGGACACATACCTTCAGCATCTGGATGAAAGCCACACTCAAGTAGAGATATGCCTGGTTACCGCAGATCAAGCTTAAACTGAAGAAGAGGCCGATTGGGACGATAGCTCGGAGGTATACGCGGCCCGTCATGGGCACCTTCTTTCGCGAGTCGAGGATGGTGGTGAAGCGGGCGAGACCTTGCGTCATGATAGTAGCAAAGACCAAATGCCATGTTGTGAGGGCGATGGGAAAATCTGGCGGATGTTAGCTGACGCTGCGGAGGCTCGAGTGGCACACATACGGAACTTGGCGGTGTCGAGGATGTACTTATTGAAGACGATGGTGCTCGAACTGAGGGTGATCCATGTCCTGCGCAACAGTCAGCAGCTGCAGTACCTCGTCAATTTGGCAGGCGTACGCAATGTATACAGCGGGATGAAAGGAGGCAGGCTCAGGCGCAGACTTCTGCGCCTCTGGGTTCACGGTGGGGAGCACTGGCGCCGCTGGGTCGCGGGCAGCATCCACAGAGGACCGCATCTTCTCGTCGGCAGACATGGTGTTGGTGGTGCGTGGCGTGGTCCAAGGAGAGACAGTGGAATGTCGTCGAGGAGCGATGTTGCGGCGAGGGTGAAAGAAAGGAAGTCGCTGGACTGGGGTCTGTCGTCGGCTGATTGGCGGGCCGCTAGCTGTTGGTCTTGACCTGTACGACTATGCAACACCTGGAGGCACGATGCGTGGCACGAGCAACACTGAAGAGCTGTGACAGCGTGCACAGGAGGGAATGGGGGGATAAAGAGCGACGAGAGAGTTGTTGAGCACTGGTATGAACGACAGGCAATTTACGCTAATGGGAGGGGCGGAGCGGAAATTCAGCGACGAAGCCCTTCTAGGCCGTCTCACAGGGGGTGTTGCGTTAGGCGGCTGCTACTGGATAGTGCTTTAACGGAGTTGTAAGTAGGCGCACGGGAGCAGCGCGGGATTTTGCAGACACGGACAAGGTGAAACAGATCTGCTGTGGAGCCAGTCGGAGGACGCGCAATCATTCATACCAGCAAGATTGCCCTGTTTGCAGCACATCGCTCTCTGCGTACGTACCCGCTGCGCGGTGAAATTTCGCGCTCAAACAGCAGCGCCCATCGCAATAAAGATAACAGATATGCGACGCGAGCAAGGCGTTCCATCACGCTGAATGTCTGGCAACTATGGCGCGTCACAGTGGAGCGCCCGACATGGTGAGGCGTACAATAGGGGTAATGCATGTCGTCGCACTCGAGGAAGAGTACGCAGGGCAGACCACACAGTCGCACCAGAGGCGCACACAGATGATGCGTCGTGGATCTTGGTGTTGCGGCTCCCAGAGATAGATGGCTGTCAAGCTTGACCTGCTCCATATGGCCATCAATGTGCTTCACACAAACAATCCCGTGGGCCCATCCCTGCCGAAATGACACAATACTGTAGAAGTGCTACACAGGCTGGTCAGTCCGAATCACGGAGGCCGACACAGCCAATGGCCACCTCCACGGGCAGTCATGACGCTGCTCTTAGAGGCCCCCATGGTGTATATGCCCCTTTTCTTCCGTAACCGCATCAAGCTCTCCAACCGAGTTGGTGGTGGCCCGGGTGCTATGCAACTGGACCCTCAACATCTCTTGGCGCGCTTGTTCTATCGCAGAGCTATAATTCTCCACCACGCCCCAGGCCCTCTCCGGACTGCTCCACCGCCACTTGAAGTACCTTACTGCCCGCTCGTGCGCCGAGTACATGTTGAACCTCGCCCGCCAAACATTGAAGAGAGTTCCAAGTTTTCAAGAGCTCTTACAGGGAAAGATGGCTGCCAAGGAAGAAATGTACACTCACCGCCCCCCACATGCACTTGGAGCTCGAGCTGACCATGGCACAGTTCTGTCGATGTGCTCGTTATTGGCGCCGGACCGACTGGTCTGGGAGCCGCAAAGCGTCTTCACCAAATTGTACGACCAAGACCATACAATTCCTGGAGGGCAATTGCTAAGTAGCACAGGATGGCCCCTCATGGCTGATCGTGGACTCGAACGAGACTCCTGGAGGTCTTGCTTCGACTGATGTCACACCAGAGGGCTTCGTGAGTATTCGCGCTGTCAATTGACTTGCCAAGTCTGACGCTGCTAGCTCTACGACGTTGGTGGCCATGTCATCTTCTCCCACTACAAGTACTTCGACGACTGCATCGACGAGGCACTTCCCCGCGAGGAAGACTGGTACACCCACCAGCGTATCTCGTACGTCCGCTGCAAGAGCCAATGGGTTCCCTACCCATTCCAGAACAACCTGTCCATGCTGGGCAAGGACGACCAGGCAAAGTGTGTCGATGGCTTGATCGACGCCGCCCTCGAGGCCCGCGTGGCGAACACAAAGCCCAAGGACTTTGACGAGTGGATCATGCGGCAGATGGGTGTCGGCATCGCAGACCTCTTCATGAGGCCTTACAACTACAAGGTTTGGGCCGTGCCGACCACCAAGATGCAGTGCCAATGGCTTGGTGAGCGTGTCGCCGCGCCCAACGTCAAGGGTGTCATCAACAACATCATCCACAACAAGACCGCTGGCAACTGGGGCCCTAACGCCACTTTCCGCTTCCCCGCAAAGGACGGAACTGGTGGTATCTGGATAGCCGTTGACAACACATTGCCTGCTGAGAAGAAGCGATATGGCGACAAGGGTGCAGTCACCAAGGTCGACGCTGGTGGCCACAAGGTGGTCATGCAGGACGGCACCGTTATCAACTACAAGAAGCTCGTCAACACAATGGCGGTCGACTCTCTTGTAGAGAAGATGGGCGACAAGGAACTCATCGACCTCAGCAAGGGGCTTTTCTACTCCACCACACACGTCATTGGTGTTGGTATCCGAGGCGAGCGACCAGAGCGCATTGGCGACAAGTGCTGGCTGTACTTCCCCGAGGACGACTGCCCATTCTACCGCGCTACCATCTTCTCCAACTATTCGCCATACAACCAGCCCCAGGCCGACGTCAAGCTAGCCACTCAGCAGCTTGCGGACGGCTCAAAGCCCAAATCCACTGAGCCCCAGGCCGGACCATACTGGTCGATCATGCTTGAGGTCTCGGAATCGAGCCTGAAGCCCGTCGACGAGAAGAACATGCTCAAGGACTCGATCCAGGGTCTCATCAACACCGAGATGATCAAGCCCGGTGACGAGATCGTCTCGACCTACCACCGCCGCTTTGACCATGGATACCCCACTCCCTCGCTCGAGCGTGAAGGTGTCTTGACCAAGCTTCTCCCCGCCCTCCAGGCCAAGGACATCCTGTCCCGTGGCCGCTTCGGCTCATGGCGCTACGAAGTCGGCAACCAGGACCACTCTTTCATGTTGGGTGTCGAGGCTGTGGACCACATTGTCAACGGCGCTGTTGAGCTCACTCTCAACCACCCAGACTTTGTCAATGGCCGCCAGAACACTGAGCGCCGCCTCAAAGACGGCGCGCAGATTTTTGCTGAGCCATCTTTGGCTCTGCGCAACAAGGGCGTTGATTAGACGTTGAAACAGGGAGGACAGGATGATGAGATACCACAACCACGATATGAAGGAAGATAGAATGAAGACCAGTCGGGCATACATAGGCGCAGCTTCTTGCACATGGGTGTTTTACATACCAATAGATAGACGCATTTCAGCCAAGTCGACCAAACCCACCTATTTGCCCATATTTCTAAGTGAGTTTTGCAAAGTTAACAGCGTTTCACAGTGTGTGCCCGGGAAGCCTTCTATCGGGAAGCAGTATTCGATGGAAGAGTGACACGTTGCGCTTGCACAGGGATATGTAGAACGTGGTTCAACGGACCGCCCGAGGCACGGTAGGTGGGACTATGCAACAGCAACACAGACAGTGACTTTGCACACAAACAGAGTCTGGTAGTGGGGAGTGTGGAGCAAAGTGTGACATGGCACGAGATGTTGACGAAAGCCGTGCATTTACTCACTACTGCCTATTTCTAATTCAGCATGTCACATTCAAACCACGTCACTGCTTCCCCGCCCTAAACTTCCTCAACACCTCCCTCTCCTCCTCACTCCTCGCGAAACCCTCGTCCGCAAGCACCTCATGTTTCCACTTCCTCCCGCCCGCGCCATACTCCGCACTAACCTGCGCATCGCCCACAAGCACCCATTTATAAATCGTCAGGCCCTCCAGACCCACCGGGCCCCTGCTGTGGATCTTGTTCGTGCTGATGCCCACCTCCGTGCCGAAGCCGTAGCGCTGCCCGTCAGCCATGCGCGTCGATGTGTTCCAGTACACGGACGAGCTGTCGATGGCGGAGAGGAAGGCGTTTGCGGCTGCGGAGTCAAGCGTGAGGATGGCGTCGGTGTGGTGGGAGGAGTGGGTGTTGATGTGGGTGATGGCGTCGGTGAGGGAGGGGACGGTTTTGATGGCGAGGGTGTAGTCGAGGAATTCTGTGTCGAAGTCGGAGGCGCCGGCTTCTTGTAGCAAGTTTGCGGAGTGCTGGTCTAGGTTGGCTTTCAGGCCAGTAAAGGAGGCCGGGTCGCAGCGCAGTGAGACGCCTTTTTGGAGGAGGGCTTGGGCGACGGTGGGGAGCGTCGTGGTTAAGGCGGCGGTGTCGACGAGGAGTTGCTCGGTGGAGTTGCAGCCGGCTGGGTAGGAGGTTTTTGCGTCGATGATGATCTTGGTGGCTTTGTCGGCTGGGTAATCGGCGCAGAGGTAGGTGCAGCATATGCCGTCTGCGTGGCCGAGGACGGGGATGGTGGTTGTGTCTTTGACATATCGCACGAGCTTGTTGCCGCCGCGTGGGATGCAGAGGTCGATGTAGGTGTCTTGCTTCAGGAGATCCGCAATCACATTGTGTGTTTGGACGAGCTGCAAGCAGTCTGAAGGCACTGCTGTCGATGCAAGAGCTTTTGAAATGATCGACGCGATGGCAGCAAAGCTGTTGCTCGACTCCCTGCCTCCTTTGAGAATTGCCGCATTCCCAGACTTGATGGCGAGAGCTGATATGTTTGCAATGACTTCTGGTCGAGCCTCAAAGATGATCAGAAGTACACCGATTGGGCACGTGATCCTCGAAAGCGTAAGGTCGTCATCCAGTAATGTCCTCGCAGTGGTCTTGTTGATTGGATCCTCTAGCTCTTTCACGTCCAAGATACCCTGCAGCATATCCTCATACTTCCCCAACTTCCCCAGATCCAATCTCTTGACTAAGCTCGCACTCAGGGTTCCACCCTCTGCAGCCTTATTCGCAGACTCCAAGTCTTTTGCATTAGCAGCTAGCACTTCATCCTTGCCCTGTGCTAGTGCATCGTGGATAGCTGCCAGGGCGGCATTGCGCTCTTGGGTCGATAATACGGCAAGCTGTCTTGAGCCGATTCGTGCCGCGCGGGCTACTTCTAACGGGGTTGCATTCGTCAAGGACATGGTGTGCAGAGGTCACCCCACAGTCGTTTGTGGCAAGAGGTCGTAAAAGTGCCAATGGTTTGGACGGTCGGGTGACTCAAAATTGCTCAATGGGGAAGAAACTTTTCTCGAACGGCTATGCAGGGTCTCACGTGGGCTGCGGGCACTATTGGAGGAGCTCGTGTCAGACGTACGGACTGCTATTGATAGCCGCATGGTGGGATGGCTCATTGGTGTTGCGGGGTCTCGACTTGCGGCTGTGGCACGTGCGCAAATGCAGGGACTCTTTGAAGACATCCAACTTCGTTCCCTTGAGACGCGCAATCATTCCAACTTGGACTCGAGCACGGTACTATCAGGTCGTGGCTGCGTCATTTCGTTGATAAATTAGCTGCGCGGACCCAATAGGGGCGTTGCGCTCGGTCACGACGGTAGGGCCGCGAAATTGAAGAGGCTGGATTGGCGAGGCTGGTCGTTCCTCCACCAACCTCGTCTTTGTGCAGGGCACGGCAACGCGCCACGCCTAGATTATCCCAGCTAACACGTATGTCCCGCTAAGAAAGATGGCTGGCAGCAGCTTTATAATCCTTCCGCATGCCGGTCCACTGGGCCTGCATTACACAATCAGCTCGATTCCTCTCAAGTGCTGACAGGTATCCAACCACTGCAATTCTTCCACGATACTCACACACGATTCTTTGCTAGTACATCGTTTCAACCGAGATATCACATCGTCACATAGCTCACCAACACTGCTGTACTCCCATCTCACCCGACACTTTCACTACCACCCAACCCTCACTTACCACACTCACGATGCGCTCCACCATACGGGCACTGGCCGCCCTCGCTTCGGCAGCCTCTTTCATCACACCCTCGATCGCCCAGACATGGTCAAACTGCAACCCCACTCTGCGATCCGACTGCCCGCCAGACTCAGCTCTCGGCAAGACCGTCAACATCGACTTCAGGTCCTCGTCCGACAGCTTCACAGCCCAAGGCAACCCTACCTACGGCAAAGACGGTGTCTCCTTCACAGTGGCCAAGTCTGGTGACTCGCCCCAGCTCATGTCCAAGTGGTACATCATGTATGGCAAGGTCGAGGTTGTCGCCAAGGCAGCTCCGGGTGCTGGAATTGTCAGCAGTGTCGTTTTGCAGTCGAATACTTTGGACGAAATCGACTGGGAGTGGCTCGGTGCGGATGCCGATGAGGTTCAGACCAACTGTAAGTAATATTCATACGCGAAGCTACTGGATCACATCCTGACAACAATCAGATTTCGGCAAAGGACAAACGACGACCTATAACCGAGGTGCCTTCCACGCTGACGTTGGAAGCCAGTCGGGCTTCAAGAAGTACACCATTGAATGGACACCCAGCCAGATCGTCTGGTCGATCGAAGGCCAAACCGTCCGCACTCTCGAGCCTGCCAACGCCAACAATCAGTATCCGCAAAGTCCAATGCAATTGCGACTGGGTGCGTGGAGTGGTGGTGATTCAGCGAACGCCCCCGGTACCATCGAATGGTCTAGGGGTCCTACCGATTACTCCAAGGGTCCTTTCTCTATGGTCGTCCGCTCCATCATGGTCCAGGACTACTCAACCGGAACTCAGTACGTCTACAGCGACCAGTCTGGTTCTGCAGAATCTATCAAGGCAGTCGGTGGTACTGTTTTCTCAGGAGGCAGCAAGCCCGTCACGAACTCGCCCTCTGTCACAGCCGTCGCATCTGGTCAGCCACTCCCCTTCACCCCTGGCCACACCGACGCCCCCAACCGGCCCAGCGTATACCCCTGGGTCCCTGGAACGACTTCTGCTGCGCCGCAGCCCACCTTCGCCAACTACCCCGGACTGCCAGAGGGATGGACCGTGTCGGATAGTGGAAAGGTTGTGCCTCCCAGCTCCGCTCCTGTTAGTAAGACTCTTTTTCCCCTGCTCCAGTGCGCATCCCCCCTCAAAAGCTCTTGCTAACAACCTCTCAGATGTCCCAAGCCGCTTCCTATACGGGCTTGCCTGCGCCTGTGCCTTCGGCTTCGCCTGGCGATTCTAAGCCCACGGTCGTCACTGGCTACGATGACAGGGGCTTCACCACTCTGCGCACTCTGTACCCTGGCACCACGCCCCCAGCATCGACTGTGAACCAGATCCAGAACGCCGCGGCAACGAACGTCCCCGCTGCTCCCGCTGTCAACTCCGGTGCCCGAATCCTTGACGGCATCCATCTCCAGCTCTTCTCCATCGTCATGGGCTTCGTCTGGCGCCAGGCATGGTAGGCGCATGTCCGCGACACGTTCAACTTCTTCATGGAGTACCCCGCATTCGCTTTCGTCGTCGTCTTCTGCACCATGATCGTGTACCACGGACAGTTGGGATGCAAGGTGGCGGTCAAGTTTTGGTGGACGCAGTATCCGGCGTACAAAGTTGCTTTTGCGTGGAAGACGGAGAAACCCACGAGTAAGAAGGTGAAGAAGGAGTAAATAGGTTGGGCTTTGCACATGTGGTGGTCGATGGGATTTGTATATATTGGTTGGACTTGCATCGCGTGGATATGGGAATGGGCATGAGATATGAAGATTAGCGAGGCGTTTTTGTTTTTCTGCATTAGATTAATGGACGGCGACGTTGACGCGTAGACGTAATGATACGAAATACACATCTCTGACTTTGAACGCTTTCTTGAAATTGTGAAGCCTGATTAGTACCATCATTATTCACCCCATCTACGACTCTCCCCACGTGAGGTTTATTAGACTGTTGCCTTTATGATCTGCAAAGCTACTTCTAGCAAAGGCAATAAAGTCAAGATCAAGACACTTTTCAAGCATTGATTGTGACCCAGATAAGATCTATTATACATTCGAGAAAAGCAAAGAAGCCACCCATCCAGTTATGTAGAGAAGGAAGCATTAACCATCCAACCAATGGAACACGCGTCCATGTTTTGACCAGACAGCACGGAAGTAAGTGATGCCGTCGAGTGTGAAGTATCAGACGAGCGAAAGATGAAGTCTTACGCCAACGAAGGAAGTTGACGACTATGGGCCAGATTGGCGTCTCCGATTCTGATACCGCTTATTCCGTCTCCTTACACCTCTGCTCTCTCCATCACTAGCCCGCCGCTCAGAGGGCATCTAGCCACCCCGTCCACCATACGGCTGGTGCCTGAAGCCGCCCGTATGCCGTCCACCACCACGGTAGTTCGCGCCCGGCTTGCCCGCATTCTTGGGACCCGTGGGGGCGTTGATGGGCGCATTTGCCGGGCCGCCGGGAGGCTGACTGCTGCCCTGTCGACCGCGCTGGTTGCCCTTGAAGCCGCCGCGACCGGGGCCGCTCGGGGGCTGGGGCATGTCTTCGTACATGCCTTCCCAGGCGGGTGTGCCACCGTAGGGGCCTTGCTGCTGCATGCGGCGCTGTTGCTGTTGTTCGTACTTCTGCTGTTCGAAGGCGAGCTGATCTTGGGGCGTGTAAGCGGGTCGTTGTGCTTCAGGGCCGCTGGGGCCCATCATACCTTGGTTGCTCATGCCGCCATTGGGGCCACCGCCCATCATCTGCTGCTGCATCATCGGGTTCATGCCACCCATCATGTTTTGGGGGTTGGGAGAGCCTGTGTTGCGGTTCATGCCGCCGTTCATCATCTGTGCTTGCATTTGCTGCATTTGCATCGGGTTCATGCCGCCCATGGGGTTGGCCATGCCGCCGCCGGCTTGTTGCTGAGCGAGGTTTTGTTGCATTTGCTGGAAGTACTGTTGCATGCGCTGCCAGTACTGGGCCATCATGGCGGGAGTCATACCGGCGGTGCCACCTTGAGCTGGTGCACTCTGTTGGTTGTCGTAGCCACCACCGTTGTTGCCGTTGCCGCCCTGGTCACGGTTGTTGAACTTGTTGTTGCGACCAAACTTCTTGTCACCGCCGTCTTCGTCACGCATGTTGCCTCTAGGTTGAGCACGCTTGACTTCGATGGGCTTGCCGAGAATCTGGAGGGGTTGACGCAATGTCGCATCGACAGCAGCATCACCATCAAATGTAACGAAACCGAAGCCACGGGGACGGCCAGTCTCCTTGTCCATCATCAGGGTTGCATCGACGACTCGACCGAAACTCTTGAAGAAATTGGTGAAGTCTTCTTCAGTGGCTTCCTGGCTGACACCACCAACAAAGATCTTGCTCGTACGCTCCTGCTCCTCACGGGGAATTGCTCGCTTCGGATCGATCTGAATTGCATTAGAATGCAATCGAACTATACTTTTGATGACCTACGATCTTGCCGTCAAGGTAATGCTCCTTCACCATCACGGTGTTAACACACTTGGGGTCCCTGAATGTCAAGAAGCCGAAGCCTCGCGAGCGGCCGGTAGCAGAGTCGCGCATGACTGTACATTCACTGACTTCACCAAACTGTGAGAAGTAGTCTTTCAAGGATTCTAGAGCACATAGATCAGCATTGGGTTCGAGGTAAGGCTATGCGAACATATCCGCCAGCCTTTGTGTTGATCGCACGAACCTTCTGTAGTTTCCCAGTTGAGACCACCAATGAACATCTTGCTAATTTAAGTCAGCAACACAGCAAGGTATGAAGCAAGGTAACAGCAAAAGCGCAGAAGCATCGTGAGAGAGGCGCATCGAAGATTCATAGTTTGGGGTTGTAATGTCGAGAGACAGGTTCCCAAGCTAAAGAGAGGTTGTGGCGGATCCGGGATTTAGCGGTTGAGGGCTTGCATACTGCTGATTTTCCTACGCAGGCCGATGTGAAAAGCGTGATGTCCGATAGCAGGTGAGATCGGAGTGTTTGCTTTTGGAAATTATTGCTGAGCCTCCGAAATGAGGATTGCATCTTCGTAACTCCATGCAATGAAAAGATAGACCCTCCTCGCGTCCCCAGTTTCCAAACAGGCGATTGTAGCTGCAGCCTGAGCTGCACCATGGCTCTCAGCGAGTGCCAATCTACAGCAATGCGGGATTTGTAGCAGAGGGCAGAAATAGAAAAAACCCAGGCCGCATGCAAATCGTGAGTCGTAACCAGACTGTCCATTTATTCGTAGTTGGCCAAGTGTGCTTGCCGAATACATGGCGACAATTAAGCGAAAGTGTCGTTTGCTTCGTGAGCCAGATGCGAACGTGTTGACCTCGTGGTGTTTGCCCAAATCGGAACGGGCTCGGTAAATTCGATATTCAGAACGCCATGGGAGGCTCAAGCAGAGATAGCCGCAAAGGCACAGTGTGTTCGGATGAAGCGTCTGTGTTCTGCTATGGACACGAGCGCGGACTACTGTGAAACAGCCCGTCACGCGACTCGATGGCTACCCTGAGCTTGCGATGTGTATACGCACTATCAAGTACCTAGGTATATATCGACAAAAGGCGTTGCTAAGTGCATCAGCAAGCCGCGATGGGACCCGCGTAAGGCGTACTGTTGATTGTTCTGGAGAAAGCAGTCGTTGGCTATCCTCATCCAAGCTTCATCCCACTTTCGATGATTGCAGTGTCGTCTGCTAATGTTTGACCGCTTCACTAGCCAGTGACATGGCGCCATATTTCGCTCATATGAGCATTTCTAGCTTCTGAACATGGTACATGGTCTCGCACCACGCGGTCTGTACTATCGGGGCGCTCGTTTCGGACCGCGCGCAAAGCAGCCCATGGATACATGATGCTTCGAGCTACGAGCATGCCCAAGTTGTGTGACCTTCCTGGTCCTGGTCTTCTGTAACCAGCGCTGGTTCCACTGTCGCACAGCAAGCCTCTTTCAGACCATGCGCCGTGTGCCATGCGCCGTGCATACCTTGCGTTGAAACCCTACCTTACGATGCGCCTGTCACGTAAAAGCATAAAAAGCAGAGCATTCACTCACCCGTCCTCCTTTACGTTTATGGGACCATAGTTGTTATCCGCCATAGGCGCATTGTCGAAAGACTGCTCACCGCCTGCGTTGTAGCCCGAATTGTCCATGTGGGCATCCTGACCGCCTGCTGAAGGCGCCTGCCATGACGGAGCCGCGTTCTCGGTGGCATTCTGTGTCGTGTCTTGTGCTGGTGCGCTGGCTGGTTCGGCCTTCATAGGCTCAGGCGCTGCTTGCGGGACAGGAGCAGGTGCGGCAGGCGCAGGTTTGGACGAAGGTTCTTCATCGTAGCTAGAGAGATGTTAGCCAAGCCAGGGTTGCGCGATCAAGCGCCGTCATGTGATGCGGCGCAGAAACTCACAGATCGTCGAAGATGTCGTCCTCAAAGTTCTCGTCGGCCATGTTGAATTTGCTGTGGGAGAAGAGAGAGGCGTACGGTGAGAGCTGGATTCGTGCTAGGAATGCGAAAGTGACGCTAGTACTAACAAGTAGACTTTGTCCGAGCGCCTTGTGCTGGGGATCGCAACAAGAAGATAAAGAAAAGGAAGAAAGAAACCCAATCACAGTCGCAACAAGGGGCGCGTTGGTTCAGTGTGTCGGCGAGAGTAAACGCGTGGTGAGAAGAGCTTGACGCAAAGGTGAGGAGAAGGAACGGAAGGAGCGACCGTGCCTGAGGCTTGGCAACAGGTGAGCCGCGGGCGGGGACGGGGACGTGCTTTGGCGAGAGCTGCAGGGTAGTTTGAACCTCGAATGCGGCGACTGAGGCGGGGTCCTTTTGCGCCCCTTCACCGTCACCGTCGCCATGAAGAAGCAGCAGCAGGTATGTTCTTGGAGTAGTACTACTTGAGGCTTCATTTACTAAAAGACGCGCCAGGAAATGGTCCAGGTCGGTTCGTGCCCTTCCAAACCGCGCCAGCGTCATAGCATCTGGGGTAGCTAACATGTTGCTTCCCTACATACAGACCGCTCCTCGTATGTTTCCACAAACAATCACGCAAATCGGTCCTAACACACGACAAACAGATCAGGCTCGCCGTTCTGGCGCACGACCTCTAATACGTCAAACTCGAGCCAGAGCCAGAGCAAGAAGGTCATTGGCGCCGCATACTCTCACGCCGACATACTCAACTTCAGTTCGTTGTAGGACAAGGTCAGGTCTTTGAACACGTGCACTAGTCTAATGCCGAATAGAAGCGTGTCAGGATCGACTTCGCGACCTCGGACCCCTCCGTCAGCCACCCACAGTCGCGAGTCGAGCGCAGCACCCAGCCGAAGCACAACTTCCCCTCGCCCTACGCGACAGTCTTATAGCAGTTTCCTGCAAAGCACCCATCATGATTGGGATGAGGATGAGCTGCAAGATGGGGACATGTTTGAGGACGACGAAGACGAATTTGGCCTTCCTAGTATAGCAAACATGCGGAGGAAAGGCAGGCGGAAACAGCCATCAAACGCAAAAGATGCGGGCGGCAACAGCGCAAGAACCGTGTCTGGGTCTTTGGCATGGCGTGGTATAGACAGCGGAGACATTGCCGAGGAAAGGGGAATTCCTACATATCCTACTGCGAAGAAAGTCGAGGGAAAGATACTGCGACCCCAATACCAGGAGATACTTCGAGATCCAGCGAACTCTCTCCACCTGATCACGCATGCTTCCATTCCCGCGAACGCTACAGCGAAGCAAATAGAAGAACAGGCGTCACGCACGGCAAGGATCAACAAGTTCAAGAAGATATTGCAAGCGAGCACAGTGTCCCTTTCCGACCTGAGAGACTTGGCGTGGTCGGGTGTTCCATCTGAAGTGCGCGCCATGACCTGGCAGGTCTTGCTTGGATATTTGCCGACTAGTAGTGAACGGCGGGTGGCTGCACTGGAAAGAAAACGCAAAGAATACCTGGAAGGCGTGCGACAAGCATTCGACAGAGGAACAGCAGGCGCCAGTGGCGCAGTCGCTGCTGGTATTTCAGGTGCCTCTTCATTTCCATCGACAATTCGGGGGCGAGGCCGCGGCCTGGACGAAGCCATCTGGCATCAGATTAGCATCGATGTACCACGGACGAACCCACACCTCCCCCTGTATCAGTATGAGGCAACTCAGCGATCGTTAGAGAGGATACTGTACGTTTGGGCCATACGACATCCGGCATCGGGATACGTGCAGGGCATCAATGATCTAGTCACGCCATTCTGGCAAGTGTTTCTCGGGGCATACATTTCTGATCCAAATATCGAATTTGGCATGGACCCGGGCCAACTGCCAAAACCAGTCCTGGATGCTGTTGAGGCAGACTCATTCTGGTGTCTCACAAAGTTACTCGATGGAATACAGGACAATTACATCGCGCATCAGCCAGGTATTCAGCGGCAAGTAGCGGACCTCAGGGACCTCACAACGCGTATCGACGGTGATCTGGCAAGGCATTTGCAGAATGAGGGGGTGGAATTCATCCAGTTCAGCTTCCGATGGATGAACTGTCTCTTGATGCGCGAGATATCTGTGCAGAATACAATACGCATGTGGGACACATATTTGGTATGCTTGAGCTCGCCACTGTTCGGTACTCTGCTAAATCATCTCAGGCCGAAGAAGACGGGTTCTCGTCCTTTCATCTCTACGTATGCGCCGCCTTCCTCGTCAAGTGGACCGAACAGCTACGGAAAATGGACTTCCAAGAGATCATGATGTTTTTGCAATCACTACCTACGCGTCAGTGGACTGAGAAAGACATTGAGCTACTGTTGAGCGAAGCTTTCATCTGGCAGAGCCTATTCAAAGGTAGTGGAGCACATTTAAAGAACACGAATTCAAGAGGCAACGGTGGTGTAGGCATGGGTACCGATTACTGAGGGCTCGTGTGACAGAATGAAAGAGCATTCTTACGACCAAGCGTTTTCAGATTCTGTCCACTCGCATGTGTGTCCGAGAATGGTACCCGACACAGGCAGGGCCAAAGCCTGCTTTGATTGTTCTCGGAGTGACTCGTTCCAAGATCAACAGAGTGTACCTAGGTATGAAGAAACGGATTTCTCCAAGTTTGCCGAATCAGTCGGCAAGAGTAATGGGACCCCGCTTTCTACCCCACCATACGTCACGGAACCTGGCACGGCTTCTACGTACATGTACTGGAAGATCATCTCGAAGTCACTGTGCTACTCACATCGAACTGGCTAGCCGAAGAGCATTGAATTCAACTTGACCACGACAATAAAATCTGATGATGCCACTTTCATCCCGACCACCATTTGCGGAGCTACCGCTCGACAAGAACGGTCCACCAGGAAACGCATGGGGCCTGTATGGCAAGGACGATGAGCTGGGTGCACTCAATCTCATCACCCCAGAAACGGTCAAAGCGGCAGCTCAAGAGATCCAGACCGGTGAGCGGGTATCACTAGACTGGTACCTGAATCTTCCGTCATTTCCATCCTTTGGCCGTCCACCTTTCGGGTGGAAGATGGAGAATCGAAGCCATCCAGACGGAACTAAACGAATCGTCAATGATGACCATCTGGATATCAACACACAGAGCAGCAGCCAATGGGACGGCTTCCGCCATTACGGTTACCAGCAAGCCAAACGCTACTATGGGGGTAGAACGCAACAAGACGTTGAGAATACTGAAGTCATCGGAATCGATCGTGTCGCTCACTCAGGGGGTATCACAGCTCGCGGAGTTATCTTGGATTACCCGTGCTACCTCGAGAGGAAAGGCAAAGAGCCTGTTAATGCGCTTAGTGACAACCACATCAGCGCAGAGGTGCTGAAAGACATGCTCAAAGAAACCGGCGTCCAAACCCGAGAAGGCGACGTTCTCCTCCTCCGCACTGGCTTCACGCGCGACTACTCGGCCCTAGACACAGGATCCCGCAAAGCAATGGCCTCGGCACCACCGACATTCCTCGGCGTCCAGAGCCACAAGGACGTCGCGCAATGGATCTGGGAATCCGGGTTCGTCTGCGTCGCGGGGGACGCTCCGAGCTTTGAAATGTCCCCTCTCGTCGGCGCCCACAACGCTCCCGGCGGCATCTGGAAAGGCGAAGCCTGGGAGCAGGAAATGCAGGGCGGCGGCCTCTTGCACCAGTGGCTGCTCGGCGGCTGGGGCGTCATGATTGGCGAAATGTGGGACTTGGAAGCACTGTGCGATCGCGCACAGGCGTTGAACCGACGGACGTGTTTTTTGAGCAGTGTTCCGCTCAAAGTACGTTTCCCTGACTCCGCCTCACTGGCCAAGACGCGTAGTCCTAGTGCTGACACAACACCGCAGGTCCCAGGTGGCGTAGCCAGTCCGCCCAACGCCGTAGCTATTTTCTGAGACAGATGGATGTAAGACCGTGCCGTCATACAAGTATACGGCCCGTTGAGAAATATTACCCGCACCGCGGCGGCGCTGTTTCCAGGCAGCGCTGGGCGCATAGTCGCCAAGTCTCCGTGTTTCTTTCTAGAATGCTTGGGACCTCTATTTACTACTCTTTATGGATGACTGTCAGTCGTGCTGGTGGTACGTGGCCTGTTGTGTTTCCCGCCCTTGCGTGTAACCGTCATTCATGCTTGGAGATATATAGTCCTTCGCCGAGTCAGCGCTATTCCGTAGCCATCTACCCATCTTACTGTCCCTACTACTGTCACTTTACTGTCATAATGAAGGCCTTCTTCGTACTCGCTCTCACGGCATTCGCGGCTGCCGGCCCGCTGTGCACTTCGTCTACTTCTTCTGCTGCCCCGGTCGCTACGCCGAAGTCGAAGACCTGCAATAGGATTTGCGGCGATGAGAAGCTGGTGTGCACTAGTCCTTGGGTACGTCTCTTGTGGTTGCTGGTTGCTGGCTGGAATGGCCGTGCTAATGCGTAGTAGCGTGCAGAGAGGACGGGTGAAGAAGGTGTAAGTACCATGTTGAGGTGACGATGTTGAAGTGAACGAGAGCTGACAAGTTGCAGTCTTGCTGGGCTTGCTGCAGGTAAAGAAAGGGTGCGGACGGCATTTTCGGTTTCATCGTTGTAATGGAGAAGTAATGAGTAATTGGCAGTACCATTCGCTCGGATTGGATTGAAGTTCAACCCACAAGGGTTGGAGGAAGTTACTCCAAATGCACGATCGATCTATTTCCCCGCATGGTAGATGCGAAGTCGCATCTCACACCGATCTCAGCCCTGCTCTTTACCAGTGCGTGTGATCTTTCTCCTTCAGTCAAGACAGAATACGACACACGCTTTGGAATTATGGCTTTCTTCCACCGGGGTGCCTTTTTTCGTATACTCTATCGTGCAGTATCATCTTGCAGGGCGCGGTTCGTTTGTTTGAAACAGCATACCTATCATCGGCGGTTTACTCCACATGCCCCGTGTGCTTCTC
>Ga0265780_10001296_pt1 | contig 35784 bp, 41 predicted proteins | sample P1T30metagenome_FD_192432 | JGI IMG/M metagenome (GOLD analysis project Ga0265780, IMG submission 192432) | Plant litter microbial communities from East Loma Ridge, Irvine, California - P1 T30 | ecosystem: Environmental > Terrestrial > Plant litter > Unclassified | place: USA: California...
TCGGGTCACGTTGTTTTGTGCTGCTCAAATCGAAAGCAGGTGGCATGTTTACCATGTGTTCTTTTCCGTCTTCTCTAAATGAGAAGACTTTTAGTCACATGTCCGGCTCTGCCACTGGACGCCAAAATGGGCCATCGCGATCTATGTTTGTTGCAGAGCTGTGGAGAAACACATTTCTCAGAGCAAAACGTCGAGGACGTTTCCGCATTCGGCAAATCTCACATCCACTAACATGCATTAATTTCATGCATCGTTCATTGAATCATCGAAGCAATTAGCTCGCAATTTAATGTCGATTACTGTACTAAATTATGATCAACTTTGCCTGATCTACGGCATTAATGTGATTGGAGATATTCTTTGGTTTCCCACAACTGCCTTCCTAATAGGCATAGAACACATTACCACCTTCTCTGCTCAACCTGCGGTTCTGTACTTGCAGCCAGATCCTGAGCGCCCAAGCCGCTGCAATACTTGCCGCTGCAAACGAAGCATTGCTGCTCATCGCAATAACATACTTTGGACCATCACTCTTCGGATACAAGTACGGAGTGTAGATGAAACTAGCCATCGACACCACGTTGACAATGGAGAATGACACGGCCTTCTTCTCAGGTATTTGACCGAGCGTCCCGGATACCCATCCCAAGATGACGGAGTTGACCGAATACACGCCGGAAGCAAAGAGGAAGCACGAGATATAGCGCGCAGCGACGTTGAGTGTTGTTGCGCTGATGAGAAAGCCGACGACAGCGATTCCCATCATGCCCGTGACATGCCATGTTCGGTCGTTGAACTTGCCGGAAGTGCACAATGTCGTCATTCGGCATTGGATTGTCGGATGACTGCTGTGCGATTCCAAGAAACGTGCCTGCGCCACTCAGATATGCACTCGCCGCATTGTTGCCCGGGGCATTTGATGGTGTGAACGGATTGAGGAGGCTGTATGCGTCGCCGTTGGTTATGTCCTGAGACGTAGGTGCTGATACACCTGGAGGAAAACGAAGTAGCCCTGGTGGCATCATGGCATTTCGGGGTGTAATGTGACCCGATAAACCAGGTAGGCTCTCTCGACTGTGGCTTGCACTTCTATTGTGCATATGAACTGATGATGTGATTGTGGTATCCCGTCGCTCTGAGGCAGGCGCTGGCGCGGCTGTAGAGCTCCGTGTGGATCCTTCACGTAACCGTGCCGTGAGATTTTGCACGGCAACAATACAAGCTTCGGGCCAATTCGTCCCTCTCAATGCAAGATGCTGGAGTATCTGCACACTTCGATCCGCATGCGCAGCGCTGTATCACGCGCAAATTGTCCTTCAGAAGCGCCGAAAATGACAATGAAGACGCTCATCCTAAGATGTCAGAGTACGAAGTTAGTATATGTCTCATATGCAGTTCGTACATGTAGTTACTACATGTAGTTACGTACTATACAGCCCAGGTGAAAGAAGGCCATACAAGCGGTGTGCTCTCGTACCCATTCTGACCTGGGGAGCCGTCAAAAGCGCCGAAGCCTCTAAGTGCTTTGTGTAACGTGTTGATAATAGACCTCGAGGCTGAAATGCATCTTTGGAGTGCAGCATTATACGCGGAGTTCTTCTTTGAGGTAGCAAGTACAGAGCGATGAAGTGCAAGCACTGATTCGAAGCGTAGTACAATCAAGGTGACTTGATGTGCTTTGGTGATGCTTCGTGCTCCTTCATCATCAGAGATACTCGTCCACGGTATTCCACCACCTATTGTGCTCCGCCTCGACATCCAGCGTCTTATCAGCTTCATTGCCATCGTCCTCGAGAGCTGTCTTGTTCCGATTTTCCATTATGGCACCCCGTATGCTTGCGTGTCGCGCTAGGAACTCCAGCAGATTGAGGCGGTCATCACGCTCTGGAACCAAACCATCAGAGTACACTTTTTAGTATCTTCCAAACTAAGACTTACCTAGGTCTTCACGAGCGTTATGGCGTTCGTCATGCGGGAAGCATACATCCATTTCGTCGGACCGGATTCCGAGGGGTGTCCCTAGCCGGATACATATATATCTATCAATGCAGTATATTGACCAGAACAGGCGTTTACGCAATTCGCTCTCCTTGTCGACTACTGAATTTGTTCGATGTGGACATCTGTGCAGGCCGAGCTGAAAAGCTAACCGGACAGCTAGTCCTTCTAAGCGAGAGGCTGCATTGTATCTATGCATGGTGATTAAGAAAAGTTGGACACTAACAAGGGCTTGAAGCGATAGTATTGAACTCTCCTTAGTTAGCACCAGCTGAATGCTGGTGATAGCATCATTGAAAGAATGAAAAACAAAGGTAGAGGGCAGAACTTTGCGCGAAGCTTGCATCTGTGTCCGATCAGTAACGGATATAGACATTACTGATCTCAGAATGATGTTGTAAAAGCTGTCCGACGGTGATGATGCGGGCATTTGCATGCCTACCTGCGTAATGCGACGTATGTAGTCGATGAGGGCAGGTGCGTTTATGAAAGGGAAGGCTGGATGCCAAAGATCGAAATAACTTTGGCTCATATCAAGGAGATCCTTGAAACTTAATGACGATGCACTCCCTGCCACGGACGGTGGAAGCACCTCGTTAATGGTCCAGAGCCATTTTGATGCACTTTTGGCAGCACCGGCCGGAAGTTGATCATCCTCACCAGGTGCTGCATCGCTTTCGGGAGTCTGCACATTCCCAACCATAGTTTGGTTAGCTGCAGTGTTTGTTGAACGCGATCCGGGTCGGGCATGACTTCCGCGACTTGTGCCGAATCCAACAGTATTGAGGTTGAGATCCTGTGGGCTTGTTCCTTCTACACTGAACTCACGGAGCTGTTGGCCCATAGTCTGGAGAAAAGCCCTTCGTTTCCTAGTTCCTCCTTCATTATTTTCGGCGTTGTTATTGTCCTCGTCTCGAGCTCGACGCCTAGTAGGCGGCCCATTCGTCTCAGACATGACGCGTTGTGCTAGCCTGTCCAGGCCGTTGATAATGTTGCGAGTACGGCATGGGATGGAAGACAGGTACGTAGTTACGATCGAAGATGAGAATGATGTCTAATTGATGAAGGTACGTTCGGGAGGCTGAGAGAATGAAGACGCGCTAGGGCCTGGCGGCTCGCTTAATAGGGGCGGGGAAGTTCAATGGCGATTTGTCCCGAGCCGACGCTGATTCAGAACTGCGCGAGAATCGTTTGAGTTTAAAAATATTTACGCCATCGCTCTGCGTTTAAAATTTGGCTGCTATCAGCTTTGGATGATTGTGCACTTGCATTTGCCATATCAGACGCGTGTTGACCCATATTGATTGTGGGAGACGATGCGAACCTGGAGGGACCACTATCATCAAAGTTCACTCCCGTGCCAGACACATCCATGTTCAGAGCCTGCTGCCACGAGACACTTGGGTCTGCTATTTGTGGGAAGTCTGAGACTGACGGCTTTGTGGTTGTACACGTCTGAATGCCCTCAAACTGTGCCGACATTGGCGAAGCATCCACCCAAGTGTCCTGTGGGCTCATAGCATCCTGTAAAGAGCGAGCGGACCCAACTTGAGTTGACGAAAACATGGATTTGCATCTTTTCGACCACCACTCGTGCCTACCTTCATCTGTATGAAGAGGTAATCGTTTCCACTCCTCAATCTTCGCGGACTTGGCTTGTTTTTGGCTGAGATCTGCTAGAGCCAGACGCTCTGCCTCAGAGAGATGTTGCGGTTGTATCGGAACGTGTGATTTATAGACTGCAGACAGTAGTTCAAAGACTACTACTTCTGTATCCAGGAGTCGTTGTTCAATGTAGGACAAATAACCTGACGGATGCCACTGATTACACCGTTATTTGGGTATCAAAGAAGCTGGATCCGTGATACTTGCCGCTTGTTGACTGGAGGATACCGACAATCTATACCTGAAGAGGCACATTGAGTACAGGTCGGCAGCTCTCGATCACACTATACATGTCAATAAAACATCTTGAAAAAGTAGCACCGGCTCCTACTCTTGACTTCTTCGTGCGACAGTGTTCGCACGATATTGGATACACTGCGTTTGCGCCTTCCTAATCATTTCAGTATGTAAACATGCCGCCAAGAAAGATGATCTGGGGTAGCTGGAGCACTTACCATGGCATCGGCACTGTTCGAGCAGGATGGCGTGGGCGGTCCTATGTTCGTGCGCCGTCGGACTTGACTTTGTCCTAGCTTGCTTTTCCAAGTCCGGCCGCACGCCTTACCGCTTCGAACCATGTTCATGTGACTTCCTCATCCCTTGCAAATTCGACTCCATGTCCCAAGGAGATTTGTCCCATGCGATTCTGCGATTATGCGCTCGTGTTTACCAGTCTATGATCCAGTCCCTGGGGCACTCACATGTGCCTATCGTCAGTCGTTGCTTCATGAACTGCAACGGTACCACGGAGAGGTTGGACTTCGAAGGAACGATCACATACACATGATAAAAAGAAGTCGCAACCGTTGATCCACCTCTATCAACACGTCCACTTTATGTTTGCGAATGCAAATGAAGTAGCTGGCTGTACTCCTGCGCGGAGACTCTTCGCATCTACGGTTATCGATTGCCGTTGCAGCCGAAGCCTCATCATGAACGGAAGGTCTTGATCGTCTTTCAGGTTGATTTCGACGCAAGTGCATCTGATTTCGGAGTTAACGTCCCACTAAAATCGTCGAGGTGGATTTGTTGATGGCATTGTGCATGCTTTCAATGTGTTCCTGTTGTCGCTGGCATGTTAACTTGTCTTCGCATAGTTTAGCGGGCTGTGGCGGAGCCTCTTTGAATTACGCATTGCCTTCGAACCTGCCAATAACAACATCAACACAGCGAAGGATTCCTACAACCCGGCAGGTTTCGTAACATGAGATCTGTATGTAAGGCCACCAATCAGTGTCCGAAAATAGCTTTCTGTCTTGATAGCTTATATCATCCTTTTCAGCATCTCGTTTTCATCTCTTCAGCACTCTGCGCTTTCCACACGCTCCGTCAGGGGAAGCGGACGCATCGGAAACCACCAATGGGCGGAAGAGACAATGGATACTTGGGTGGGCGTTGGGGTTTTACCAAGCGGAAACAGGAAGCAAAAATGGAAGAGAAGACACCGAGGCGTTCGCACAGTGAACCGCCAGCTGGTACAGGAAGTCGCCATAGGCAAGGGAAGCTACACAAGCCACCGCAGGCAATCAAATCACCACTCGCAGGTACCGAGCCACAACGATTGCGTTTAGAACGGCCTCGTAACCGCCTGCGTAAGAGTTTCATATCTTTGACGACAACCCTGCAGCCTGCACCTGATCTGTTTGTACTGGAATACGAGCCATATCCGCACCTCGTCCGTCCTGGCAAAGTCCTGGGCATTTACTCGACTTTTGATGCTGTCACTCTCGGGGCATTGAAGCATGGCGCTTACACGTTCTCTCGAGAGGGCCTACTCGACGGCAGTGAGTACCTGAGCCCGACGGGCCGTATCAAACTTGTGCAGACCACAGTACAGCGTAGCGGAATGAAAGCAATACTACCACCGAGAAGCCGCAGTCTGGATGGCGAACCCGTCAGACTTGACATACCGCACCCCCAGTTTCAGGTAGAGGAGACAAAAAAGGTGCCAGCTATGCACGAAGTTGTATATCTTGCGGCTCGCAAGGGGCCTGCTGCGGCATCGTGGATCGGGGTGTACGAAGACAAGAGCTTAGCTTGGGGGGCCTGCCTGAAGGACAAGACCATGTGTGCAATGGCTGATACACTATGCAATGAAGAGAGAAGCATCGGCATTCATAACATGCCGCAGATATCGGGAAGACTGGTCGGAAGTGGGCGATTTACGTGGATGGTCGAGAAGCACATTATTGACCGTTCGGAGCCTGAACCCATTGTACTTGATCAGCCAACCTGGCGGGACGTATAGAGCAATGCACTTACTCTGCGTAGCTATGCGGTGTTGGTACCCGTTTGCGCTTACCTAATCCCCAGATTTTGGTTGTTTATCATAGTTTGTCGCCCTCACCTCTACAACACCGGGGCACCGTCTTTGATTCTACAAAGAACGTCGCTAACTTCGAATTTTTAGTAACGTCTGCACCGCTGACGTGCCGCGAATACGATATACGCACGCGCATCCCTTCGACAACTCGAAACGAACGATGCGCGCCAATGCCACCCCTCGGGGTCCGACTGCGCGCTTCACAGGACCTTTCCGTTTCTTCGATCTTCCACGTGAGCTCCGGGACATGGTCTACGATTCAGCATGGCCCGCCACGCCTAACCTCTACCGCGCCACGCTGTATGAGAGGCCTTCACCATTGATCGACATTACTACGCACTATGGACGAGAAGTTGGTGGCTGGCTGCCCGTACGTAAAGCATGTGTATGAATTACATGTGGAACATACACTGACTTTGCGCTCCGACATCTAGGACAAACATTATCCGCTCTGGGTACGAGTCAGCCATGCATTCCTATCGGAAGCCATGGAACAGTACTTCCGCAACATTGGCTGGTTCGCAAAGATTCCTGCCAGCCTCTTTACCACCAGAATCTTCTTGAGCAGCGCGAAGTATAACAACCCAAGCAAATTCCACATAATGCTCGAGACATCTGTGCTCAATTGTAGGCGCAAGATTGTCGGTTGGATTCCTAATTCTGACTACTCGCGCGATGTCATCGAGGTCTACAAAGCGTGGCCGATGGATCCGCCGATTCTGAAGAAGCTCGAGCAAGGCCTTCGTGGCCCAGACGGCCTGAAGACTCTGTACATTAACCTCGCCGTCGTCCTCGAGCGCACGAAGAACATTATCGCGGTCGATCTCTCAGGCTTGGAGGCTATTGGATTCAGCATCGATAAGCTCGTTGTTGATGTTGCTTGCACGAAATGGGATAAGAACAAGCTTGATCGACTGGAGGGTATGATGAAGGAAGAGTTGAGACGGCTGGGACGCGCGTTGATTGGCCAACAAACGACGTTCACCTTCACCTCTCGAGTCCATGCCGGCGACATTGGAGGAGCGCGATGGCTTTTCGATATCAGAAAAGCGTGATTACGTGGCAGAAGAGGCCTATCATGAGCGCGAGCCGAAGGATTGATCATGGAAATCTCGTCAGAGCTGAGTTATTATGGATGACAGGAGAGCACACGCTGGGCTGAAACCAGGATGATCGTAATTGAGGTCACTTTGCGATTCGGGCCTATCTAGTACATAAGGTTTGGCCAGACAAGATGGGAAAAGAGGCAAAAGTGCTCAGTCATTTCCTGAAGTGGTATCATCAACGCACAGTTGCTACCACCTCCTGCAGAACAGCAGAGGCCGCAATAGGCCACTACCTGATCTTAGGTAATCAGATAAACAACAGGCGGCAAGCTGCTTACTACTATAAAGACTTCTCTTATTTAGCTAATAACCTTACAGCTATGCAACTAACTAAAAGATAGTATTAGAGGCTGCTGTGTTTAGAAATGGTATACTCTTTATCTACTAGATCTGCGCGTAAAGAGATAAAGAAAACTCTCTAGGAAAAGAGTTAATAGCAGTATAGGAGCATTACCTGTACCTAATACTACTTACTTAAGTATACAGAGGCAACTGCAAAGTAACCCTAAGGGAAAAGGAGATAACAAGGGTATAGGCAGTAGGCACGTGTATATAGACTAAGTAGTATTAGCCTAAAAAAAGGCCGAAGGAGGGCCTTCGGCTAAGACTCCGGCTACGTGGCCTTAAGCCTCTACTATTAGCCTAATGAATGAACCAACCAACCAACCAACCACATAAGGTTTGGGACGCCATCTCTCCCCAGAACCTTAACTCATTGAAATCAACAAAGTTCAACAACCCAGCTAGCTGTCTCATAGAAAACTTTCCATGTCGTGTGTCAAAATAGTGTTCGGTCGGCTCGGACCAGCGACCGAGTGCTCTGGCTTGGCGCAACCGCCCACTAACCCTTTTGTGCACGGCAGAAGTGGGGTACCCCATATCTGACCTGCATGCTGCTCCCATGTCAAGCTCACGCATAAACCTCACCATGAACTGTCTTTTTACTAGAAGCTTTGGAATATGCCTCTGGTTGTGACAAAAGAGAATTTCTACACATTTGTCATTGCGTATCTCCTGAGGTAGGCGGGCATCGGGTGTCCTCCAACGACTCGCGGTACTTTTGTTATCTTCGAGCTTATGCACCACCTGCACTGCCATGCAGACATGGCGGACACGGCATGACCTCGGAGAGGCAGGTGCATCCATGTCCCAAGATTCAGGGTGAGATAATTGGCTATCTACGTAGCTCTCACGGGTGGTATCTGCCCGCTGTGAGTCGGTCGTCGGTTACCCAGTTCCTACAGTACCAAACATATGTAGGCCACTGTACCAATCTAGTTCTTGGCTTGGGGGCTTCTATATTCTCAGGCTCACACCCTTAATGACTGGATCCGTTATGAACAGCTTGATTTTCGTCGCAAGCTGCTTCACGACACTTGTAGCGGGCGCATGTGTCGCAGACTACCCCGACCGGTTGCTTGCGGATTCCCTGATACTCAAGCATCCGGCTGTTGTCGCAGCTTTCGACGAAGTTGGAAGAAACCTCTCCAGTTTATACATCAACACTACAAGAGATGGACTGAGTTTTGCAGTCGTAAGTGCGCGAATGCTCGCCCCTAGAAGACTGCTTACGCTTTACGTAGGTGCACGCCTCTACGCCTGGCACAGTCTATACCTTCAATAATGGCACACTCAAAATGAATGAGACGGATTCGGACGGGGATGCAGAAAACGTAGTTACAAGCGATTCAATCTTTCGCGTCATGTCAGTCTCGAAGAATATCGCCATGAGCTCCGCTTTGGTGGTTTCGAATATTCTCAAGCAGCCTCAATACCTGAGACTGAGCCTGGACACGCCCCTACGCTTGGTACTGCCAGATTTCACATTGCCAGAGAAGGACTGGAACGATGGTGGCAGCGAAATCACCCTCGGAATGCTCGCAAGTCACACATCCGGCACCCCACGAGAAAGCTACAGTACCGGCTTCAACATGATTCTCAGCAGTGGGAAAGCAGACTTACCAACTATTGGTGCCGCATGGGGTAGTGCAACTCCGCAGGACGTGATCGATGGAATGGCAACGACAAATCTGATGTTCGCACCGGGACAGCGAGCTGCATATTCGAATGTTGGCATCTCGCTACTTGCATCTTCGGTTACAGCTTACTACAACAATGTCAGTAACACTGATTTATCCTGGCGCCAAATCACCACAGAAAAAATCCTACAGCCACTCAACATGACACACACTTTCTTTGGCCCCATCCCGCAAACCCTGCGATCCTTCATTGGGATTCCTGGCGGCGACAACTGGGCCGACCTCCTCATCGGCGAGGGCTACAATCCCGCAGCCGGCATGTGGAGTTCAGCAAACGACCTAGCAAACTACCTCCATGGCCTCTGGCTCTCTCCATCTCCGGAGCTGATAACGAAGTACCAGCGCCGACGCTCGCTGAAGCCCGTAGCCGGCCTACCCGACGGCCGCCAACAGACCGGACCAGGATGGGAAATCAGTCTGCTCACCCTACAAACCAGCACCAACGCCTCTCTCGACTCTGGGAAAACGTACAGCGTCTTCGGCAAATCCGGCGATGGAGGCGGGTGGCATTCCTGGATCGACGTCCTGCCGAACTTAGGATATGGCATCGTCGTCCTCACGCAGGCAGCTGCTGTCGAAGGATACACGGGCCTTTCGCCAACAGCGATTCGCGACGCTGTGCATGAGATACTCGCGCCGGCGTTCGCGGAAGCACTGGCTGCGCGTTCTGCGGAGCGCTTTGCTGGGACGTATAGCATGGGTCGGGATACGGGACTTCTCACAGATGCCGTGATTGCCACGACTGTTAACACTATTACCTATGCGACGCTCGAGGTTGAAGATCAAATTCTCTATCTACGCTCACTTGTCGTAAACGGCACCAGCGCGTTGGAATCGATCGACCGTCTGGGCTGGAATGGGGATACTGGTCCAAGGCTTCTTTCGACCCCGCAAGGCGCCATGTTGGAGCCCGCCGAGGGCGCGGCTGAGAATGCGGAGTTTGGCGAGGGAGCGCAAGTGTGGCGGATGATATTTCCGGGGCTGAAGACGTGTGATTGGTTTGACTATGACGGGTATAAGGATAGCAAAGGGTGGCCGTTGAGTAAGGTTGTGATGATTGAGAAGGATGGAAAGGTCGAGTTGAGATACCCGCCGTTTGACATTGTGGTTAGTCGAACTTGATGGTAGAGTTCTGCAAGAGTGTTGAAAGGCCTGCGTGGAGGCAGGGCGTGTATATATTTATGAATAAAAACATCATTTATCATAATCTCTGAGGTCAAATACCAGGTCTACTACGTTCTGGTCGTCTAGACTGAGCTTTTAGCCTACAAAGGGCAAGGGCGCACTTGCGCAAGACCCAGCAAGGAAGAAAGAAGAGTTAATAATGTCATTGTTCATATTTCATTGATACATCTACGCACCGTAAATACGGAGGATCCTGACACCAAGTGGCTCAATCTGCTCCTTGGGTTTACCGAAACACCCGAAATGCCGCTAAACTTCATAGACTGCCTTGCCAACGGATGCACTCCTGTCGTGCACAATATTTGATGACTCTGAATGTTGGTGCGCTAATTGATCCTTCAAATCACCCGCGAGGCTTGCCCCAGAGCTCTTCTTGAGGCAGGCCTTGTGAAGTGGATGCGCTGTTGGGACCTTGTGCTGAGTACTCAACGCCACAGGAGCCGCGTTCCAGCGCCAGAGCATTGAGATCCCAATGAAGCTGTTCCGATGCATCCGTGGGCAAGCTGACCCTAGGACGTGCTTGTTGCTGAATTGGATCATGATTCGCGGCACCGTCATTGGATGCCATGAGTGACAGCGACAAAGAATCGAGCTCAGTCGCGAATTCTGCCTCTTCCTTGCTCACTTCGATGGCAGAGCAGACATTGCTCGGTCGCATCTTCGCCTTGAGATCCATTTCATAGGCCCTCCGATCGCGCGCATACTCGGTTTCAAGCTGTCGATGCTCCAGATAATACTGATCATACTGTCCCTTAGTCATCTGCGCCGTGGATGGGTAAGAGGCGAGATGCTGTGCTTTGCGCTCTTCCCAGATCTTTGTCGCTTCGGCATCTATGCATTCGTTGCATAAAAATGATGGGCCCGAGACGTTTCCAAAAGGTTCTATACAGTTCGCACCGCAATCCTCGACTAAATCGGTGCGAATGCGATGCGAACATAGGAGCTGATGATACAACCGTCCTTGGCATGGCGCGAAGCGTTTTGAGCGCACGTTGTTGAAGGGAGAGGAAGATGATGATTGGAGTGTGGATGATGCCACCCGTGGCATTTGCGAGGTCGTTCCATCCGAGCCTGGAGAGCTAGTCCAGCCCCATCTGCAAGCCATAACTAGATTTGCATGAGACATGGTGTCATCAGAGACTTTGGGTGTAGAGGCGGGCGCACTGAATACGTTGTTTGAGAAATCCATTCTGGCTGTTGAATCTGATGTTGGTCGGTTGACTGGCGTCAGCTGACGACGCGTTCTGGTGCCTTTGAGGGTTGCGCGGGGTTACGCGGTTGCAGAGAGAAGGTTGTAACTTGTTGGATAATATTTAGAGGGTAGCGATAGGTGTTGCGCACGACAAAGAATGGGGGGATATATGCGTTGTATGATTCTGTAAGCGTGATTCGGCTTCGAGCATTGTGCGTGTACAAGCGCTTGGTGAGTGCCTGTCGTGTAACGCTAGCTATCGCAATTCGCGTGCGCTCTTCTCGCAGTCCGTGACAGCTAACATGCGCATTTCCAGGTGAAGCGACAGTGGTGAATATCTCGAGTCGATAATGATAAAGCAGAGTCTTGTGAGTCGCAAACTGCTGAGGTGTGAATGGAATGTGAATGTTGAAGGCTTGGCGGTGATGGCGATCAGAAGGCGCGACGGGGCGTGACAGGCTAGGCTACATACGGCGATGGCACGTCATCGAAGGTTCGAGCAATCCCGGTCTGCACCCAACCGCCTCATTTGGCGATAACATCCCCGCAGCAATCTGAGGGCCTGTGGGTCTTTGCCGACTCCTAACTCACTTGAAACCTGTCTGGTTACAGTGGAAAACAACGTGCTACGAACAGCTAGTATTAGGTAGCCACTCTGGGCAAATCACGCTCTTGCACGAACATGCAGATGACGGAACAAAGAACATTGAAGTATTGGTGATGCTTGGAACTCAAAAGCCCGCATTGCTACTTTCGTAGGCTTTAACCTATTAAGGTTGTCATTTGTGAAGCAACGTGGATGCCATAATAGCTCTAGACTTGCTCTCATGGTCCACGTAAATTATGCTACATCGTGTACATGTTTTAGTGAGACGTATAGAAACAGTTATAGTTATTGGCTACTGTGTATCACACTCTTTTACTATCTTCTAGACTGTTGGTATAGTCATGTCCCGTTACTTATCTCCAGCTTGCCTTGCAAGAGAGAGTCTTTGTACACAAAGCACGCTTACACCAAGAATCTAAAACCATGTTCTGATGCCTCGCCCGGAACCGCATTGATGGCACCATCTACATGTTCTCCTCGATCAAGCTTCTTGTTCAATCTACCAAGTATGATCCGCATGATTACTGTCATAATGATTGCCAGCGCCGCAGTCGCACAGTCCACGCTGAGTGGAATTGTCAAATCGGGCTGTGCACCTCCTTTGGGCTGCGGGTACATGTAGCTCGCATATATACTGCTCGTGTTCGAGATTGCGTTGATGAAAGCCAGTGCTGCGGCACGCTTCGCAGGCGGTCTCGGCAGCGAGTTGGAAATCCTGATAACTCAAGGTTAGCTCTATCAACAACACAACATATCAATAATAGTTACCAAGCTAAGCACACAACGTATCCCGTGTAGACCCCAGGAACCATAAGCATCATGGCAACATATCGAGGCGCGGTCGAATGAGTGGCTGCAGCGAGAATGAAAGCGAAGACACCGACGCATAGGGGTAAGACTATATGCAGAAATCGCTCGCCGGTTCTATCAGCGTGCCAAGCATTGAGATAGGTTGTGATGACTGCGAGCACATATGGAGGTGCAGTAAGTAGAAGGGTATGGATGTTGTCGTAGCCTAGAGTCTTGACAACCTGTGCAGATGTCAACACGATAACACGTAAAGCTACCCTGGCATATACTTACGGTAGGGAAGAAGTTCGTTACAGACGCCGATGAAACGATGGCGAGGAGAAGGATGGTTAGTACCCAGGTTTTGATGTCCATCAAAGCTAGCTTCAAGCCATGGAAGAATGTCTGCGATTGTGCATCTTTCCAGTCGTCCTCTCCGATGTCCTCTTGCAGGCGATATACAGCGAGTTGGCTCTCCTCCTCGGTCAGCCAGGATGTGGTCCTTGGGAAGTTGGGTAAAATGAACCAAGCAGAGAACGCAATGACGACAGTAATGGCTCCCTCGATGATGAATACCCAGCGCCAACTGTATTGCGAAACGGTTAAACCTCGTTGAAGGGTGTCGGGAGCAAAGAGAGCAGGAGGGAAATAGACTCACGCACGTAGCCCATGTGTCCCATCCATGTTGCTAGTGATTCCTGCGGTCACTAGGCCTCCGAAAGCTCCCGAGATAAGACTGCCGGAGTAGAGCACAGCGGTTCGGAGACCCAACTCCTTCCTGGTGTACCATGCCGAAAGATAGAACAAACATCCGGGAAAGAAAGCTGCTTCGACGAAACCTAGGAAGAATCGGCACGCTACGAGACCTCCGAAGTTTTGGCACGCTCCGGTCGCACCTGAGATGATTCCCCAGACAATCATGCAGCACGGGAGATAGACCGCAGGCTTTCCCGTCTTGTTAAGGAACAGATTAGAAGGGATTTGCATCAATATATATCCGACGAAGAGGATTGAAACAGTAGTCTAGTCGTACGTCAGCGTCCAAGTGGCTGCCTCTGGTGCAGCGTTTCAGCTTACCTGGTACTGGACACTCGTCAACTCCAGGTCGTCTTGTAATCCTGCAAATCGTACTGCTGCGATGTTGTTCCTGTCTAGATAATTCATGATGTACATCAGAATTATCATAGGGAGCAAGCGTGTATCGATCTTTCTCCTCATGCGCGCTTCTGCATGTAGGCGCTGCTCTTGCGACATGGCAGCCACAAGCGGGGGCGGAACGAGCTTGTCACCTGTAGAACCATTGGTTACATCGACCGCATTTTGAGCGATATCGTCCGAAATGCGTTCCATTCGTGGTTTGCCGTCCAAGCTGGTTCTGGTAGCCATCGCGTAGGCGTGTGAGTGAAAGTTCCGGGGCGGACAAGAGGGACTAAGAGGATCAAAAGCACAGAAGCTTTAATATATCCGAAGCTTGCATACTGTACGAGAAGCTAATGCAGGAATACAGCGCGCCATGTACGTCGTTACCATCTCGAGACAAGGGGTGAAGGTGAGTGGTGAACAGCTTCCCGAGCGGGGCGATAGCCTGTCGAAATCCCGGGATGTTCGCCATTTATGCTCCGGCATCTCGGTCCGCGGCATGAACACCGTTTCTCAGATGGGCGGATTGGATCGCTGTATTGGTAAAAACGAGTGCTAATGCACGATATCACGTCACAAGTCGAAGCGAATAGTTAGTGTAGATAATAGATTAGCTTGCGGGGTAGAGCTTTACCGAGACGTCATGCCATATAGCCCCAACTGGACAAAACGGCAATCAGCCCGTTGCTGAGCAATGTTTAATACCTCGCTTACTGAACACCGAAAGCTTTCGCGAGCCTTTGTCGACATTAGCTCCCATCATTGTGGCGCGCCGACAACCCAGCCAGGACCCCGGAGGTCCTCAAGTACCTCTGGGAACATCCCTTTCACCTGTGCAACGACTTCACAGAATTTCTGCAGCCAGACTAGGTCTTCTTCGGGGTGCGTTTGATATGTGTTCTACCACATTTCCGGCGTTGTGCCTGGGGTCTGCATGTCCTTTGTGTTCTCCGGCGCCCAACGATTGACTTGCTCATTCGCACCCAAAGTCCAAGTGGGAAGACCATCATGAACAACTTTGATATTCTCGGCGATACCTTTGCGATGGGGTAAATCTGAGACAGCGCTTTTCTCCACAACCTCCTTGAAGAGTTGCAGTGTCCAGTCATATGGAACTAGACCTGGAAACGGGAAAGCGAAGTGATACTTGTATCTCTCCCCATACCTCCATGAGGCGTGAACTATCTTCTTTGTCATTTTCCGAGCCTCGTTTCGCATTCCTGTCGGTATATGTTGTTTGTTTAGACGTTGGGTCTTTGGAGCGAGTGGTTGCTTTAGAAATTCCGGGTATTCGTCGTACATGTTTGCCAGGCGATACAGTTCTGCTGCCAATGCCTCCGCCCTGACTTGGCGTATTCTTTGATAAAGAGAGATAAAGTCATGCAGCTCTTGCATGCCTAACGCAGTCTGCTTAGCTTTCACGTCAATTCCACACTGGGCTCCTGTGGCCACTCCTACAAACGGGATCTTTTGGAAAATCGCACCGGAGCCAGGTACACTTGCTGTCCAAGGCTCGACAAGTCTAGAATAGTTGGTATGAAGTGCATCCCAGCTCGCATCTATCACCATTTCGTTAAGCGAGGATAGCCAGTGACTGGACAAGGAATCGCCGTCAACAGTAGCAGCTTTGGTCATCAGCGTGTGGTAGTAATGGTGCTTCATCGTGAAACGATTGTCGTCTTCATGCAAGGACCAGTCTGAGCCGCGATAGAGTAGAAAGCGCAACTGTCTAGCTGGCCAAATATGGAGGCATGACGATACTGATTCTTTCGATTTCGGTGGCTTGAAACAGTATTTCCTGACTAGATCGTGATCTCCAGAAGAGAACACAGAGTTTGAATGTTTCCTTGACGCAAGTACAGGCTCCATGGCGACAGACTGTTCTCGAGCGACCAAGCGAGGCGCGGTCCGGCGGTTTGTGACAGTCGGAGAAGTTGTTCAAACTCAAGATCTTTCAGGACTGCGTCGTGCAACTCGCATGGGAGCCTCTCCAGATCTTCAGCAATACGCGTGAACCGCACGGATACAGGCATTGTGCTGGCGAATGTTTGATCAACAATATTAGTTAAATAATAAGAAAAGTAAGGCAAGGTTCTCAAGAGAATATATCAACAATTCAAGTCTTTAATGTAACAGGGCTAACTCATTGGGTAATACGCTAGCTCTGCCTTCTTTGAGACCGCCGCCCTTTCCCCAAACGAGGCCTCCTCTCGCTTAAACATACCATATAGGTAGGAAAGAGGTAACCTAAATACAAACGCAGCTCTAGGCTAAGGCGGCCGCGCCGACCATGAGTCAATATATTCCACATGCTCTTCTCCATGTGATTTGCCTCAACAGAAACCAAAAATCTAAACACAACCATTCACATTACTCAATGGCGCACCTCTCGCCGCTTTTTGCACCACAATTCGTGGCAACAATGTTTGATGAAGACTTTGCAAAACGCCTACGGGAAGACGAATCTCTCATAGATGCCGGCAAAGATTGTAGCTGGACTGCATGGCATCTGCCCAAGTACGATAAAGATAAGGGAAAGGCAATTGCTTCTCATCTTGCACCGTTCCCAGGGCTGAGTCACGATATCAAACGCATCATTTACGAGAACCTGTTGAACAAGATCATAAGATACTTGAATCCCGGGATCAACCCAGTACCTTCTGCTCGCTTGCGAGGCATTGAGCAAGCTCATGGACTCTTGCCTTCATCAGAGCTTGTTACCGCTTTGAGAGTCATCGAGCACTTTCAAGAAACTGCTGTTATAACAGAAGATACACCAGTTTCGACTATCCTAGCGTTGATCAAACAGCAGCTCAACATCGACTCATCAACAGATCAAGTTCTGGATGATCAAACAAGCTCGAATATTCCCATACCACCGCCAATGCCCCAAAGACGTCTTTGCTACATCTGCCGGCTTACCATTGGAAATCACTACCCGACACATCCATCTCTTTGCATACTGTGTGGTGCGTTCAATTACGCGTCTTCCTCGCTCTCGATGCCCCCGAAACTCAACCTGTCTTCGGATTTCACCGCACTGGTCACAGGCGCGGGACTTAACTTGGGATATCACACAGCTCTGAGATTATTACGCTGTGGAGCGCGCGTCATTGCTACGAAGCGATATCCACGAGATGCTGTTGCGCGGTACCTGTATGAGGAGGACTCTGACAAATGGAAAGAGAGGCTGAAGGTTGTTGGGGCGGACTTTAGGTCAGCTGCTGATGTTTTCGCTTTGGTTCATGAGACGAAGAAGTGTTTGGCAGCGCGGGCAGATGGAAAAGTAACGAAGTTAGATGCGCTTATCAATTACGCGGCGCAGACTTTGACAAATAGTGTGGAGGAAGGACGCGCAGTGCGTCAAGAAGAGAAGCTACATCAAGACATGGGTAGCTCTGAACTACTCATCCAAGGCGCATACACAGCAAGAATCAGAGGAGGAACTTTGCCTTCAGCGCTGGGATTCGCATCCGTCAGCATAACACCTTCCCCCGATCCACAAGCCAACATATTTACGACAAGTCCAGAACCAATCCGCGCCAACGACTCCACTCCACCAAGCGCCCTCGAACCCCACACGAAATCCTCCTGGGTCCAATCCCTACACGAAATTCCCTACGAGGACATCATATCCGCGCACAGCGTAAACAGCTTCTGCCCGCTCATCCTCATCCGCGAACTCCTCCCTCTAATGGGCTGTGCCAAATCTCCACCCTCCCCCGCGCTCACGCGACCGCAGGGCTACATCGTCAACGTCTCCTCGCGCGAAGGCATCTTTGAAAATCGCGCGGATTCCGCGGCGAAAGCTGGCAAGCATGTACACACCAACATGTCCAAAGCCGCGTTGAACATGATCACCGAAATTGAGGTGGCGACCGCGTGGCAATCACGGCGCATGGCGATGAACACGGTGGATCCGGGGTACATGAGTGCGGCGCCGGAGTATGAAGATGCTTTTGGTGGTGTGCGACCGATTGGGTGGGAGGATGGTGCGGGGAGGGTTTTGTGGCCGCTGGCTGTTGGCGAGATTGAAGGGAAGGCTGTTTGGGGGCGGTTTTTGAAACATTATGGGGTTGTGGGGGTTGATCCTGGGGTTGGGAGAGGGTAGCAGTCTTTGGTGGTGGATCGGGGTTGCGCGCAGTTTTGGAGTAGGAATATCGACTTGGTGGGGCTGTTGATTTGGTTCTTTTTTTTGGAAGGAAGCCATGACATAAGAGACCATAGAAATGAGTCGGTGAGCTGCCGCGTATGGAGAAGTGGGAAGAGATGGCAGGCCGGTGATGTCAAGGTGTTGTAGCTCCAATGATATGTCTGCACGATCAGCACGATGCGACCCCCAACCTAGTCCGCAGTGAGCAACATGTATAGACCGCTAGAGAACACATTAGATTTGACTTCTCATAAGTTAGCTTGCTATCATATCTGCCGACTACTGCCGTCTTCATGGGCATGGCAAGGACTCCCCTTTTGACTCGCATTGCCGAATACATCACTGCCACACAATTCAGCTGGGAGATGAACGATCCGCACCAGACAATGATTTACCTTGAGGTTTCATTTGTCACGCTGACTGTGGTGTTATTAGTTGTTATCTGGTCCCGCGGCGGTGTGGATATGAATGTTGCAATGGAAGGTAGCGTTACAGGGCTAGATGGGGTTCTGCCAAACAGTCAGTCAAGTTGTGATAGAAGTTGGTGATCAAGCATACCCCGGAGCGTTTACTGATGCAGCAGTTATGCCAGAATTATCTCTCTCATCAACTTGCTCATGCGTCGTTTGCGCTGATGTCATTGCATGATCGGAATCACTCTATACCGCATCAGCTGAAGCCCGCGACATATGAAGTACATGGACAAAAGATGTACCTCCTCCAGGCCTTCAAGAAACTCATCAATGTCGACTTGCAGTTGCCCGCCATAGCTAGTAGCCAAGTGTTTGAGGAACCCGACCAAAGTGTCATTCCGCTCATTCGCTCTAGTCACTTGTTCAGTTCAAATTCCCTCTGCCGCCCACACACAGATGGAAGCGTCGCCAGTCCGTCCCAGGCATTCCACCCAAAGACAAGTTGTGCTTGCCAGTACGATCCGACGTTCACACGTGGAGAAGTAGCCCCGCTCCCCAAGCTTTCACGGGAGATTTATCCACATACTCTCTCAGCCGATTCCCCCTCGACGGCAAATACACACACCGCACATGGTCCATGAGGCAATTCCTGCATTTCGGCGTCTCCCCCGTGCACCGGATCTTGCGCTTGCGACACTGCCCGCACGCCACGGAGCAAGACTTGGGCGCGCGCAGACGCTCAGAATTCTTGGCACGAGTGTGATAATCGCGTCCCGGAAGCCTAGGAATAGCCACTTTGGACGCCGACGGAGGGTCCATGAAGACAATTTTGGAGAAGGAGGTTTCGACGAGGATGAGATGGATGCTTCATGGGCTTCCGAGTGACAAAAAAGGCGCCGTGAGAGGCATGGCTATCGGCTTTTCTAATGACGTGCCCCCTGCTGGATCTCGATGCTGTGCATCGAGCCGCCGGACTAGCAGCATAGGGAAGAGTCGTTGAAGTCGCCAACGCCTGGCCGCGACGTCCCCGATCATGTCGATGAATGTAGGCGTTGTCTCATTAGCATCGTTGCTAGCGTAAACGTTAGGTGAACACGTCGCATGCCATGCGTGACGCCAGTCAGGCACCCCGGGTGCGGACAGGTTGGCCGCAGCAGTGTCGTTGGTGCGGCTCTCTGTGCCACTGTCTGAGGTGTAGATTCTTCTACGGCGTTGCGTGCGGTTGCGGCGCGTGAAGAGGAAAGAGGCTGCACGTGGTTTCGATACGAGCACCCGTGGACGCTCGTATCGAATATTTATTCATCGCTAGCTGCGTCCACTGCGCACAAGCGGATGTTACAATATTCACGCAACACTGGCTTTTTAGCAATTTGGTACATGAGCGTAGATTTTGTATATTCAAGGGTACTTGTAGAGTGTTGCCAGGTCATCCGTATCGGCTTTCAAGGCGGTATGAACAATGCAATCGTGGAGTACTTCATCGATCGCTCATGTATCTGAGTCTTCGTAAGTTTCGTGAAAGTAAAGAACATTTGCTTCACAGCGAAGCAATCACCAGGCATTTTCTTACAGTAAAGCGGTCAACGAGCACACCGTACTCAAGAGCAGTGCTCTTATCAACCGAGACAAGGAAATAAGTTCACGCCCTGCTCCACTGCATTCATTACGCACCGCCCATGCCCAGAATCTCATACCCACATACCTCCAAACTCACCTCCACGCCCCCGACCTTCCTAAACCTTGTCCGAGCATTCCACACTTCACACCTCTCCATCTCCTCCGGCCACATGCGCACCAGCCGCTCAACCTCGCGTTTGGGGATGCGCATCGTGCACACAATTTTGACGTCAGTGTCTTTTCTGCGCGTCTCCGAGAGTGCCAGACACAGCGTCTCGATGCCCATCTCGCGCTCGAAGCGGAGGAAGTGCGTGGGCGGATTGGGGCCGGAGCTGGGCGTGCCGTATACGATTGGGATGGCCTGGTGGTGATGTGGAGGGTTGTGATGGACGGGTGCGGGGGGCGGTGGCGGGGGTTGCGGGAACAATGCGCCGGCTTGGAATTGGGAGAAGGGGATTGCTGGTGGGGGGGTTGACGATGCATTGTCGACTCCTTCTGCATTCCTGTCCTGCTGATTCAGCGCGGCGATTTGTTGGCCCAGCGCGTTTTGCACGGCCTGGACTTGCACCACGATGGCGGGGGGCAGGCCGGCGAGGGCGTTGTTTTGCAGGCCGTGGGCTAGGAGAGCTGTGTGCATGGTGAGATTCCGGTAGAGCATGAAGATAGTCAGATTCTTTAGCTTGGGCAGGTCGAATCGCAAGCTGCGCTCTGCGGTTTTGCTCCCGAGATAACTCGTCCACAAGCGCAGGTCCTTCTCGCGGATGCGGAAGAAGACGCTGGTTATATTGTGTGACGCTGGGGCGGCGACGATGCGGAAGATGTTGCAATCCGACGGATGGTGGAAGAGGAACGTATTCCTGCTATACAGCATCGACACGCTTTCTTCGTAGACTTGTTTATTGGCGCGGATGAGGTTGACGCTGACATCATGCTTGTACTTCTCAGGCGGAGGCTGGAGTGGGCGTGGACACGAGAACGGATGCGGAGACGTGAGCGCGAAGGTATATATGCGTTCACGAAGTTCTCTGGGTAGAGACAGGAGCAGAGAGAAGGAGGCGTCGAACGAGACTGCTTGCGATGCGGGCGATGGGTTGCTGGTTGAGGCATGGCGAAGGCGAACTGGACGGCTCGGCGTCTGTGGTGGTGCGTCGAGCATGGTGGTGTCTGATGTGCCGCTACTACCAGTTGAAGAACGCGATTGCGACCGTGGTGTTGAGGCGTGAGAGGCCATCTTATGCGGCTTCGGACAAGAACTGTCGTGTCGCGATGCAGCGCGTCACACAAGCCAGCCAGGCGCGATGCGTTTGCGAGGAAGAGGCCACCTTGCCGCGCTTCTCAACTTCACAACTTTCCTAGTCTTCCTAGTCTACACGCAAATGCGACCTTGAAGCGATTCCTTTGCGAGTACGAGTAGTGAGCGCAGCAGCTGTTGAGGGGTCTCGCGTAGTTGATGTCCTCTGTAGCGTCATCCCACCGTAAACCATGCGCTCGGGATCTGCCCGCAGCCGCCCATGCTATCTTCCAATCACACGCAGTGTTTGCTAAGCTGCCTCCACGAGCTGATTGTCGACGACGGACCCTCGATACTTGTCATTTATTTGTCTCATGTCATTCTGAAAAAAAGCTACAACACTTGAGCCTTGTCACTTGCTCAAACACAATCGGTCAAATGATGCATGTGTGGTTTATTTCATTTGAATTACAACTACAAACCAGCTGTATCCATGGCAGAAAAGAAGTGGTATAGACGTCCTGCAAGTGGCGGAATGGCGGTTATCTAAACGTTCTCCTGGCAGAAGCGCTTGGCTTTGCCTACAAAAGGTGGTGCTACATTGTGGTGGAGAGGTGCTGTGCGGTTCGTGGGAGATGCGGGGTGTGGTGTGGATCGCTGGGAATTCGTTCTGTTGAAGACAACGGATCCTGGGCTTTGGGTGCTGTAGTGTATGCTTTTGGTGCTCGGGGCTTGGGGCATTGTAGCCTTCGATGCAGCTTTCGGGTGCCGTCGGGAGACTGGACTAGTCATTTCGATACGTGAATAGCCCAAATCTACCACTCCCAGCTGTTCCGACTAGCTACCAATTCAGGGGGGCGAGATCGCACCCCGGCGTGTCCATATTCTCGACGCCGTGGTATGAACAGCTTCGTCCGAAACGGGGAGAGCACCTAGATCGCGCAAACTCAGTCAAAAGCCAGAAAACACTTCCAAGAAGGAAGAAGTCTCCGAGGCAAGTGACCAAACTCTGCTCGAATCGACGAGGCAGGGGGGCAGGGGGTGTGTGTAAGCAAATCTATCAAGCCATGACGCCTGAGTTGCCGCCTGAGAGGACGGGGTCAGCCGGATATAATATACAGGGGCAAGTATATGGGGACAGGGGCGACGATCTAGTGGGCTCGAGAGGGACGGAGAAAGGGGTTGTTGAGTTGGTGTGTCGACGTACCAATTTGGCGCTTGATCTGTTCACGGGCCCACCGCGCAGTATCGCGTGTTCGGCCACTGAAGTCTTGGTTAGAGCGGGCCTCCCTTGCCATAGCAGTCAGGAAGTCGTGGCGGAAGAATTCCCTAAACTCGCCGCTGGGAAACGCTTCAGCGATGTCACCAATCACACCACAAGACGACCGGAGAAGACCTTCAGTGCGGTTGGTGTCCTGCTGAATGTTGCGAAGCAGATCAAAGATCGAGTCCATGTAAGGAACGACGAGGTTAGTCTTGTTGCTGACCTTCATCGCCACGATGCAGCCATCCCATGCATCCATGATGCCCTCACGTAGCGAGGTAACGTAGTCAATCATCTCAAAGTTGCCCTCAGTGGTGAGATTGACCTGGCCAGCCTGCTGGAGCACCTGAGCAACGACCGGGAGGTAGGGCTCGAAAGCGCCGTGAATGGCGTGCGCAATGTCGCCAAAGCATTGCAGAATGGCTGGCTTGAGCTGGTTACCCAGAGCAGGACTTCGGAGGTTGTTGAGCAAAGAGTTCATGAAAGCATCGCAGTATGGCTGGACAGTCTCGCCAAGGGAACGAGTAATGTCAGAAACCAATCCAATGGCCATGGAGCAGAGAGCAGGCTCGTCCTGGTTGTTGAGAGCGTTGTACAAGAAGGGCGAGAATGCCTCCATGTACTTTGCGAACTCTTCATCGAGAGCAGTGGCGATTGATCCAATGGCTGCAAACACTGTGTCCGGAACACTTGATTTCGGGGGCAGCGAAGATAGAAGGCTGAGTAGGATCTGCATAATGCGGTCTGCTTGAGGCCTGATGTCTGTCTCGAGTCTCTGAACAATGGACATGACGACGCTAGCCAAGCTGGTCTGCATCTCCTCAAGGGTGAGCTTGTCCTCGACGCTGACAACTTGTCCCTGTAGCGCCATTGACTTCTCGAGGCGCTCAAGGATGACGTTGGACAGCTCGTTAACGAGAGGTACACTATCACCCGCAGCGTTGTTGACAAAAGAGTTGAGCACTTCGTAGGCTGCGGTGCGCAACTGGTTGTCCGCATCGGCGCGCTCGGTGACTGTCAAGAGATGTTGCACGCTCTGTGCAAAGTGAGCAGAGAGCGGGTTAGACTGGCAGCCTGGCTCGCCGGCAAATCTGTCAGCCAAATTCATCAGAGACCAACAGCACGACGCGGCCATCTTTGGGTTGCTTGAAAGTCCGCTAAACAGTGCTCCAATCAACGTTGGCAAGTGCTGTTGTGCGTCAAGTGCGCTGGGCACAGCTTCACAAATGCGGCCCAGGGCATACGCTGCCGAGTCCTTGACATGTATGTTCGGGTCATCCATCATGCCAATCAGCGTGGGCAGAGCTTGCTTGACGATGGGGTCGAGAACAGACTCTTCGGGGCCCTCCATGATGGCGCCGAAAGCAGAGACGGCAGCGTCACGGTAGCGCCAGTCCTCGGAGCGGATGTATTTTTCGATAAAGGCAAGAACCGGTGGCATGACACCACTGCCGACGCACTGTGCCCAGAGCTGCAGACACTGGTAGGCAGCGCGGGATGTGTTGTATTCATTGTCGTCGGCGTCCTCGTCCTGCTTGGCGAGGAGCTCCAACAGCACCGGGACGACCTCTTGTGTGGCAACGCGGGCGAAGTTGAAGTACTCGCGGAGTTCGGTGGAGCCCTCAGCCTGAGCCTATAATTGAGTCAGTATTGTCCGGCTGTGAAAGGTGGAAGCGTCATACCTGGGTGTTGTCGTCCTCGATTGCGATCTCTTCTTCGCAGACTGTGCACCAGAACTCGACAGCGAGCTTGGCGACATCCGGCTCGTCGCTCTTCATGCCTTGGATGGTCAGGCCGAAAAGAGCCTTCTCCATGTAGAAGCGCATCTTGTCGTAGTACAGGCCCATGATGCGGTTCAGACATCCGTACGAGCCTTGCTGGATGCGGTCGTCGTCGGCTTGTGTCGCTTCGCAGATGACCTGCATGATGTAGTTGCGCTCGCCCTCGTTGTCGAAATTGGAACGCACAAACTCGATCGAGTCACTGAGCGCGTTGATGGCGGCGACGCGGACATCGTTGTTGGTCTCCTCCTTCCTGGCGCCCTGGACGACGGCAGTCAGAATGGCGTTGGAGTGGTGGCCCAGGGCCTCCCGCAGCTCCATGTCGTCCGTGTCGCAGATGAAGCCGATGGTCGTCAGCGACGCCTGCTTCTGGCTATCTGTGCCCTGTCCTACACTCTCGACCAGGGCGGGCATGAGCTCCGGCCATTGGTTGCGGGGTATTTCGATGGCGGCCACTGAGGCGATGAACTGGGCAGCGGCAGAGCCGACTTGTTTTGAGGGAGTTGCCAGAGTCTGCAGAGCGACGTGCTTGACGTTCTGCTTGATCTCGGCATCGAGGTTGATCCAGCGGTCTTGGACCTGACGTAACCGGGCATACTCGCGTGCGGTGAAGGCGTTCTTCAGGGCGAGCGCGGCACCTTGTCGAATGGCCGGTGTCGCCTGTTCGTTTGCGAGTTCGCCGCTGAGGATGGAGAGGTATTGGGGCTAAGCGGGATCGAGCTGTTAGTGGACGGGCTCCGCGATGGGCACCTGCAGCCTTCTCGCTGCGGGGGGACTTACAAAGTTGGAGTCGGCGGCCTGCTGGAGCTGCTGCTCGGCGCTGTTGCGGATGTTCGCATCTGGGAGCTGTCAGTCAATGAAATGCCACCGAGGCACACGCGAGGCACCGAGGGTAGCGTACCGGGCGAGAAAGTCCCCTCCAACACCTGGTTGATATCCATGATTGCAGGAGGGAGTGTGCGGGAGTCAGAAGGTTCAGAGAGGGGTGTCTAGAGGCGGAACAAGTAAAGGTGCCGCGGTGGCGTGTGTTGGGCGGAAAAGTGGGCGGCAGTGAAGGAGAGGATGGAGAAGTTGCGATGGGCGCGGTGTAGGGAGGGAATTTGAAGCAGGTCGAGCGTAGACAGACAGGGCTAACAACACGTGAATTATTGTTTTCCACACGGCTCGTGCCCCACTACGCCGCCGTTCCTGAAAGAAGGGGCCGGATTTATCTGCGCAGCTAGCAAGCAGCAGCAAACAACAAGTCTACAGGCGGAGCGGGCTGTCTTGTGTGTGCTTCTGGCGATTCATTGTTCCCACTTTCCTAGGCACGAGGTTGCTAGGCGGCTGTCGACGCCGACTTTGGGAAGGCACAACCGCCTGGCAACCACATTGGCTCGCTTGGACCGTGCCTTCCCTCACCCCAGATTGAGCTTGCGCTCCCGCTGCAGCCCTGCGCTGGAGCCAACAGCTTGCGCCCTGAGGCAAAGGGTCTGCTGTTTCAGCGCCCGCATCAGGGCCTCTCACAGACACACCATCTCCCGAAACCCTGCGTCTACAGTCTCGTTCATCGGCGTCGGTTTGCAGCGCCAAGCTGGGATGCATGCGTGGCTTCCGCGACGTCTATCACCCTGTCTTCATTGGTCAAAAGCCGCGCATCACCATTACCCACCGACTGCTTTCAAAGAGTCTAAGACACTATAGTTTGTATTGTAAAGCTATCTAAGAGGGGAAGAAGAAGTGCAAACAAGCAGTGCCATACACCTAACTAGCTGCATTTCACGTGTTTCCATGGTTCTGTCACATCCATCCAGTATTCCGTGCTCCTGTTGGCCCATTCCAAGACGCTCTCAAGAAGCACTACCCAGCAGCAATTGCAGACAGCCTAACATGAGTACAACATTTGTCCACATATTACCCAGTCGCGACACATCCAACAACATCACTCATGTAGGGAGTCAACAACCGTCAAGGTTTGTACATGATTGAGAGCAGACGCGAAATCCGCGAAACAGAAGAGACGAGCTGGTCCTATGTACAATTAGCAGCCCTTGTCCTCCGCGCCCTCCCTCCATGTCGCAGGGCCAACCAGTCGAGGCCACTCAGTATGTACCTAGGCAACGAAGGTAAGATGTGAGCCTGCCGAAAATAGGCAAGGAGCATACCAACAATTTCTTTTCATCCAGCTTGCAACCAAAAATTCCCTCCAATCCAGGCTGAACACTGCAATATCCTCCCACACCATGCAGGATAGCATCCACTTGAGTACCCGTCGTAGTCCTCATAACGCCTCCAATGCTGTCCAAAGTCCGAAAAGTGATCCACGTCAAAGAATCCTGCGCAGAAGTTTTAGGGTGGCAGACACCGATAGGACTTGACGAGAGCTCTTGTGTCTGCCACATTTCTCACAGTTTTAACGTACCTTTGAGGAGCTGAGTTTGAGACCTCAAAACTTGCTTGCCGCAGCACCCCAGAGAGAGTTGTAGATCTTATCCACAACGTACGAGGCGCGGATAACACGATGGTTGAAGTTGCGACCGTTGAGACCACGGAGAGCCTTCTCGCCACCAGTGACCGAGTCGAACTTGACGTAGACATCACCCTCAGAGTTGGGTTCGACGGCGATGTGAACGACTTTGCCGTACTTCTTGTCGCACTCAATCTTGACTTCACCTTCGAGGTCCTTGACCCAGCTGGGGCCAAATTGCTGGAGTTCCCTGTATACAGTTAGCATTGGCCCCGGCAACAGAAGCAGTGCAAAGCTTACTGATCAGCGTCGAAGGCGTTCTCGATCTTGATGCACTTGGAAGCCATGGGCGTGCTGACGATGGGATCACGAGGCTTGTTGACGACTGGCCGCGCAATCTGGGCTGCAGTCTCGGGACCATCGCGACGGGCTAGCGCATTCATGAGCTTGCTGCGATCGTAAGTCTTGAAGTTGACCCCAGCAACATCACTGTCATCCAAAGCAGAGGCACCGCTGACACCACGGTCATCCTTGCTGTGGGTGCGGTCGAAGACGCCACCAGTGCCACCAGCGTGAGCGCCACGGCCACCTGCACCGCTGAAGGCTGAGCCCTGGTAGGACTGCGCCTGTTGGTTGAAGGTGCGAAGCAGGCTGGCAGTCGACTCGGGGGTGAACTTGTCGTTGCCAAGACCAACACGGATCTGGCGACCAGCGAGCTCGAAGCCGTTCATCTCTGCGAGGGCCTCTTTAGCTTTAGTCGGATCAACGAACCTGCGGAGACGTCAGAGAGAGCGCATGACCAGCATCAGATCGTTGAGACTTACTGAACGAAACCATAACCTTTGGAGCGAGTGGGGTTGGTCTCATCGCGCTGCAGAGTGACCTGCTCTAGCTCACCAAAGGGCGCAAAGATCGTGTTCAGATCCTGCTCCGTGACACTGAAGTGAATGTTTCCAACGTAGAGACGGTGGAAAGGCGCGCCGTTGGCACCAGGAGCAGCGCCACCTTCGGAGGGACGAGCAGCGCGATTCTTCTCGGCCTCGGTGAGTTGCGCAATGATGGGGACACCCTTCAGTTTCTGGCCAGTCAGTTCGAGAGCTTTGGCAACAGACTCTTCGTCTTTGAACTCAACGTAGCCGACACTAGGGCCAAGTCAGTATAATTGTTGCCAGATCGAGGTGAATCACATACCCCTTGGAGCGACCAGTAACGCGATCCTTCACAATCTGAGCCTCGATCACAGGGCCGACGGTCTCGAAGAAGGCTAGCAGGTGTGAGGTGTGAGCACGCTGCGAAATCTGCTGCACGAAGATGGTGCGCTTGTCGCGATCGTCCTCTGTGACCTCTGGCGACACGGTCTTACCATGGCGTGGGGCGCTGCGCTCATCACGACCACCGCGGCGGTCTCGGGACCTGTTTCGCTCGCGGTACTTGGAGTCGCGGTCGCGGTCGCGGTCACGGCGCGGGGAGCGAGAACGCTGACGGCCACCACCGCTGTAATAGTCGCCTCCACCATCTCCACGTCCTCCTCGACGTCCGCCACGGAAGTGACGGTCGCGCGAGTCGTGGCGACGAGTCCTATCACGGTCTTCATCTGTGTCAGTACCTTTGCTTGATCGGGGCCGGCTTCCATCTCGTCGACGGTGTTCTGTCTCGCGGCTTCGACGCCTTCCATTGGACTCACGATTACGATCCCTGCTCCTATCACGGCGGTTGGCGTATCGTTCGCGGTCGTTGCGGAGGCGGTCCTCCTTCTCTCGTTCGTCAATGCTTGCGCGGCGCTCGTTCTCTTTCTTCATGACATCCTGGGCCACATCCTCGAGGAAGGCGTCGACGTCAGCCATTTTCGGTTTGACCCTAGGGTGCGATAAGTTGTATCGTTCGAATTGTGTGCGCGGTCACGGTAGAGTGTATAGAATGCGGCGAGCTATGGTGCTCTGTGACTGGATATAATTGTTGTACTGGCGAATGCCCTTGCAGGCAACTGTCTGTAGCACGGACTTGACTGTCCAACTCTGTGTCGCGCTCAACTGGAACCTGCTTGATCGAAGCTGAGTTGCTGCGCGCAGTGTGCTGCGGTTGTGGAGTTGAGAGGTTGGTGCGGATCGAGGCTGGTCTAGGCGCAATTCAAAACCTGGAGGCGCTAGTGCGTGACTAAGCGTGCATCACGTAAGCTAGCACAGACCTCTGTGTGCCCATTGCATTTCCTATGCGGCGGGCGAGTGCTCACATCATAAATGCGGACATGAAAGCGTTTATTAAGATTAGGTTTAGGTATACGGAAGAATGAGATCGTGGCAACGTGAATGATGTTGTCCTTCTCATGCGCCATATCATGCCGCTTGCGCTACAAAAGAATCCTCTAATAAGGGTATACATTAGTCTCTCCCACTCCACACGGTAAGACCAGTTTCACTATGTGCTTTTCATGACTTTGGATGGGCCCATCTCCAGCTCAGTGCCAAACACCCGGTCCCAGAAGCGGCTAGTAACTCCAAAGCCGTTTTCGTAGTCAGCGAAGTGATGCTTGAGGTGGTACTTCTTGAGTTCCTGGTAGTACGCGGGCAGTCTACACATTTTAGCTAGACATCTTAATCAACTCGTATTGGAAAACTTACTTTTGGTGGTGCAAAAAGTAATGGGTCATGTCATAGAGAGTGTATCCAAATATGCCGCCACAGTAGGTAGCGGTCGCGGCGTACCAGTTCCAGAAGATGATAGTATGTGCGAAATTCCAGAATGGCGCTGCGAGTGCGACAAGAAGTGTTGGTGGCATGACAAGTCTGTACTTGTCCATAGGAAGGTAGTGGTGGATGCCGTGAAGAAGGAAATGTAGGGTAATGCCAACGCGGTTATCTGGAAGATGTCTGTACTTGTCAGCAATATTCATCACGATCACAGAGATATACATACTCGTCCAAATGAAACAGGCAGCGGTGTAGCACGTATTCGATAATCGTCCAGAACCCAAGGCCGAACACCCAGTAGCCGGCAGTGGCGGATCCACTGAGTCCGCGCATGGCTATGCTGGTGCCAATAGTAACACAGGGCCACCATATAGTAGGTACAACCCACCATGGTGTCTTGCTCAGCGGCTCAAGAAAATTGCCAAACAGCAGCGCCGAGTCACCTCCCTTGTAGTGTCGTGGACGGTGCACCTGCTCCAAGTAGAAGTCTTTCGAAAAGCCCCCATTCCAAACCTGCATCAGCAGCGGCTTGCTGAGGTCTAGAAACTTGTGCTCCTTGTAGTCTTGGTTTGGGTCGGTCTCCTTGGACAGATCCTCAGCAGAGGACATGCCCGTGGCGGCGTAGAGCGGCTTGCCATCCCGGGTCATGCTCTTGAGCTCGGCTTTGCCTGCTTCTGTCGGCAGCAGAGGGACGATCTCGGAAGGGTGAGAGCTCTTTGTCGCGCCGTCGATGAGCGCCTCATTAGGCGTGAAGCCAACAAGGCTCTCGTCCAAGATCTCGTACGCGGAGTCGGAGTGAGTATGGGACAGCTCGTCTTTCAAGATAGCCTCCACGTCCTTGCCAGCATACTCGAGGATGAGTTCGCCACCACCTGGATGGCCGTCCAGAAAGTCGGTGACATCGTAGACTTTGGTGCCGATAGTGACATAGCAGGACTTCTCGTTGTTGTGTGATCGGACTTCGGCGATCGGAATCGTGGGCAGGGTGCGGCCAGGCATAGTGGTGGTTGTAGACATGTAGTCTCGTTGATAGAGTATGTCGGCGTGCAGTCGGTGCGAATACAAGGTGGCCGTTCACCGACAAGACAGGGCCTGGGAGGATAGACGGAGGCGGTGGCCGCTGCGCCGAAATGCGGAAGGCTCGGAACCGAAAAGCGTGGGGGCTGCGAGGATGTGAGGGCAGCAGAAAGATGCGCAGCAGTAGAAAGGAGTGTACCGGGTCAGAAGGGTGCGTGAGACTTGTAGAAGTTCTAGGGTAAATAAGTCGCTCTCTGATGGGTAATGTAAAAGTCGATAATTGTCAGGAGATGCCAAGAGGCCGCAGATCTCACACCAGTCACTCGCGTGGTGGCGAGACTTTGCAGGCTGGCCGCTGCATCTCGATTCTCGCCCTCTTCCGTGCTCCAAGACCCTGAGCCTAACCTCAAACTACCCAAAGCCCAAGGACGGACAACTTCGGTGCATTTTCTGCTCGGCCGATTGCAAATTGCAGCGCAAACAGACACACGCAGCACGCGTCATGCATGTTTTTGTTTTCAACCCAGCATGACTGCTGTGCTGTGGAACACTCAAGGAACAGAGCTCGTGTCCTTGATGAGCGCAGAGATCCATCGTATCTTTCACGGCCCTCCTAAGCTATACTGCATACCAGTCTGTCGATTGGAACATTCGAAGGCTCTTGGGGTGATGCTCGTCACATCTCATTTCTGCCGCCTAGAATTTGCTTCAGGAGACTGCATGTGTTTTCGATGCAGAATGTAGAAGAATATTCATCCTATTCACCACAAGGGGCCAGCCGGTTCGCCTACACCCTTCCGCTGCTTCGGCCGGCCGTTTTGCAACGTTTCGGAACACCTGGTGGAAAGTACAGTCATTGGTTGTCGCGACAAGCTTCGCCTTGCTCGAATCCCTGCCGGCGTGGCAGCCACGACTTCCAGGGCGGTACGTCACCGACACTGTGCCAGGTCGCAGCTTGCAACTTACTCACGAAGCGAATGATCGACCTTGGCTCACCATGTTCCTTGATTTCGCGATGGGTACTCGCTTCCTGCGTCCTCCATCTTCGCTCAGCTCCCAGGCTATATCACGACGCCCTGCCCGACCTGGATACCTGATCTCATCCCTAGCAGCCATCATTTGATACCATATCTTCTTACCCGAGACTGCGTGTTGTCTGCGCGCAGTTTTGTTTGTCTCTCACTATGCGCACAATTTCCAGGTCAGGCGTGGGCGGCGGCCCTATTTCGCACTCCTCTATCGCACAGCTGTGTACGGCACTGTTCCTACTTGCCGGCCTTCCTATCGCAGATGCACTCCATCACATGGCTATGAAAGCACCACGCAAACAGCTGCGTAGGAAACTAGACATCACACCTTTGCTGGTCACCAATCGATGTCCCGGAGACATATGGCCAGGGATCTCAACGCAATCGGGAAAGGGCCCGAAGGAGAATGGCTTCAAACTTCAACCAGGCGAAACCAAGAACCAAACTGTTTCTGAAGACTGGCAGGGCCGGGTGTGGGGACGGACAAATTGCACGTTCAATAGTGACGGCACAGGTCCAGCGTCTGGTAGCGGGAAAGCCTGTTACTCTGGCGACTGCAATGGCATCTTGAACTGCCAAGTCGGAGTGAGTGCTCCGTTTTGACCGCGACCCATGCTACGCCGACTAAACAACTCAGGGCGACGTACCGGTATCACTAGCCGAATTTACTCTCGATGCTGGAGATGGGCACACTTACTACGACATCTCGCTAGTAGATGGCTACAATGTTCCTATGGCAATAGTCTTGCAGCCGCTGGAGAATGTTACTCTGGATGACATCCCGCCTAATCTTACCAATCCATCCTGCCAAGGCACAGACGGTTTGTTGGCAGCCCAGGACTACAACCCCTACCCCGAGTACCCCGATTTTCTCCGGACCAACACTTCATATCCCCTACCATTCGACAAGAAAGTGGATCAGAACCAAATCTCCAAATGGTGCCCATGGGACCTACAACAGACCCCTCCGGACAAGCCTGGAGATGGCGTATATCCATATCCTGATGATAACATTCAGCGTCCTCAATTCAACCCGTGCTTCTCGGCTTGCGCAAAGAACAACAAACCAGAAGAATGTTGTACAGGCGAGTACAACTCGCCGAGCAAATGCCATGTCAGTGAGTATTCGAAGAACGTCAAAGCAGTGTGTCCAGACGCCTACAGCTTCGGTATGTTTCCCTACCACTCGGGAAACCTGTGCTCATCTTCTTTCCAGCTTTTGATGATCAAACATCAACGTTCATCATCCCGTCCGGTGCTGGGTTCGAAGTAGTGTTCTGCCCAGGAGCTCGCTCAACTAACATCATAGACACAAGCCTGGCAGAGATGCAGGCGCTGTCTCAAAAGGGCCTTGCCAACAAGCAAGCACTCATCACTGTAGAGAGCCGGAAAAAGATGTTCGAAAGACCTGCCCGGGGCGCATCATGGTGGCCTTTCTGAGCGCTAGCGTCTAGCACACATGGGTAGGCGGATCTGAAGCGAAATTACAGAATGTCTTCCCATCACTCTCCAAAGCGCCTCTTGCATAGCTTTATACCCATTTGTAGTCAATTCATCAAGTCTCTTACGACTAAAGATCGCCCCTGCTTTTTTGGGGATGTTCATGCTCATACCTAACGACTGTACATCACGGCCTGGTCCCGTGAAAGATTGTAGTTCAGGTACTATAGTAGACCGATTGGGTACGGAGCAATACTCCGCAATCACACCACTGACGAAAATGAGTCGAAAATGTCCACAGGATAGCCATAGAGAGGTGCGCCAGACGTCGCACAGCAGTGTTCGCATCCCGCGTTGCGTGGGGAAGCATGGTGTCTCCACTTTCCGCGGCGACATGAAAAGAACACGCTACGCCAGCTTCCCAATGCTACTGGTCTTCTTTCAACACGGAGACCTCCAGATCGATTTCCTTGTGACCCTCTTCATCCCGTGTGGCTACTTTAGGCGATCTAAGACGGCGCTGTTTGGCACCATTTCTCCGAAGTACAACCTAGCGCTAGCCAAGTTCAGCATGGAGACTGGACTCCGCATACTCTTTCTGGACATGCTTCATGGACAAACCTCGAGCGCGAGCGATGCTGAACACGGCGGCAGTCGCTCCGGCCCAAGCCCACCGTCAGAATTTATGTGGGTTTAAACTTTCGGCCGCATGAGGCACAGGTACCTGTTATTCTTACTTACCCCGCTCGCTGTTGGGGAAGCTGCGAGACGCGAACAATACTGACCTGAGTAGCTTTGCACGCGCGAAGGTGGACAGAATGACGAATGCTCAATCACTTTCGAGCGTCACTTTGACGCAAGGATGGCAGTTCAAGCAAACAGATCATACCGGCGAAGATGCTTGGATGACCGTCCAAAGAGTTCCTACGAATGTTCATCTGGATCTCATTGAGCATGGAAAGTACGTTACAGTCAAGGGCACAAACACAACAACCGCTGCTGAACGGAGCTGATGAGATGACTAGAATACCGGACCCATTCTTGGGTTTCAATGAACTCCAAGCTGAATGGGTTGCCGACGAATCTTGGACATACAAGGTTGAGCTCCCCAAAGTCCAAGAAACAAAGGATGGTGTGGTCCGTGTTTTGGCATTCGATGGACTGGATACCTTTGCCAAAGTCAAGCTGAATGGCGAAATTATTCTTGAAAGTGACAACATGTTCATTCCTCATCGAATCGACGTCACGAAAAAGTTAAAGGATGGCGTGACCAATGTCCTAGAGATCGACTTTGCATCGGCGAGACTAGAAGCTATCAAAATCAAGGACCAGCACCCCGAACATAAATGGGTGGGATTCAACGGCGACATGGCAAGACTTGCTGTCCGCAAAGCGCAATATCACTGGGGTTGGGACTGGGGCCCAATCTTGAACACTTGTGGACCGTGGCGTGAAGTTAGGCTGGAAACGTATCAGTCACGCGTCGAAGATCTACGAATAGACTACAAGCTCGACGACAGCCTGAAGACGGTGCAAGGAACAATATCGGCGCGCGTTGAGGGATCATCTGCTCAGAAGGTCACGTTCGCAGTGTACGATGGAGATCGAATGGCTTTCAAGGAATCTGCAAACATCAGCAATGGCGTAGCCAAAGTGGAATTTCACGTCAACAGCCCGAAGCTCTGGTACCCGCATGGCTATGGCGACCAGCCTCTATACAAGATCACTGCAGCGGTCTTGATGGGGGGAATTGATGTGCATCAAGTGTCGCGCCGCACTGGCTTTCGCAAGAGCGAACTCATCCAGGAACCAGACGCCATTGGAAAGAGCTTCTACTTCCGCGTTAATGGTATTGACGTCTTTTGCGGAGGCTCGGACTGGATCCCCGCAGACTCGTTCACGCCCAGAGTGACCGCAGAAAAATACAGGAAGTGGCTCGAGATGATGGTAGATGGATATCAAATCATGATCCGGTGCGGGGCAACGCTTCCTTTCTACCCAAGCGCGATGAACTGCTGCTAACCATAGAATAGGATATGGGGAGGCGGCATTTGGGAAGAAGACATCTTCTACGACATCTGCGACGAGCTAGGCGTTCTCGTCTGGCAGGATTTCATGTTTGGCTGCGGCAACTATCCCACCTTTCCGTCCATTTTGCAGTCGATCAAGGAAGAATGCGTCGCCAATGTCGGCCGCCTAAGACATCATCCATCCGTCGTCATATATGCGGGCAACAACGAAGATTACCAGGTTCAAGAACAGTGTGGGCTGACATACGACTACGAGGACAAGGATCCAGAAAGCTGGCTGAAGACGGATTTCTCGGCAAGGTACATCTACGAGAAGGTGAGTATCCGTTGGTCGGAAAGAAGATTTGTTGAGCTGGACTGACTGGACGCTTGGACAGCTGTTGCCCGAAGTTGTCGATGCCGAAAGCCCACACGTGCCGTACCACCCCGGCTCGCCATGGGGTGATGGACTCAGGACTTCAAACCCCACTGTGGGTGACATGCACCAGTGGAACGGTAAGCGGTCTGTTCGAGATTGCATAATAAATAGGACTAATCGGCTATGTAGTATGGCACGGCACGCAGGAAAAATACCAGATCTTCGATACGCTAGGCGGTCGCTTCAACAGCGAATTTGGCATGTAGGCCTTCCCA